>CEAI01001510.1_pt1 | contig 103998 bp, 106 predicted proteins | sample 557641 | NCBI WGS metagenome assembly CEAI01 (sample SAMEA3182100, study PRJEB8094) | gut metagenome | biome: human; feature: gut; material: Stool; isolation source: human stools | place: Canada | collected 2012-06-20
AATGCTTGCAAATTAAATAAAAGTAACTACCTTTGCACCCGCAATCAGGAAATAACTGATTCGCAAATAAGGATTGATTCGCTAGCTCAGCAGGTAGAGCACAACACTTTTAATGTTGGGGTCCTGGGTTCGAGCCCCAGGCGGATCACCAAATGAAGATGAAAAATAAAGTAAATCCCTGATAGTCAACCACTATTGGGGATTTCTTTTTTCTCCCAGCCCACCATTTTAGGCAGATTACAGCAAGAAAAACAAGTGAAATAGGTGGACTTGATTTAGTCCTAATTTTAGTCCACCGAATTGAACTTTATTCACTGATTCACTGCATTTTGCGTAGATATATTTAAGGCTTAAAATAGTAATTTTGAACCATTAAAATTAAAACGTAAAAGTATGGACAGAAACTATTTTTCAATCCTCTTTTTTATCAAAAAGAGTAAGTTATTAAAGAACGGCGAGGCTCCTATCTGCCTGCGCATCACTATCAATGGGCAACGTGCAGAAGTTCAAATCAAACGAAGTGTCGAGATTTCCCATTGGAATAGCAAAAAAGAATGCGCCATTGGAAAGGAACGAAAGCATCAGGAGCTTAACCACTATCTTGAAACAATACGTACAAAGGTACTCCGTATCCACAGAGAACTGGAGCAAGACGGCAAACCCATCACTGCCGAAATCCTAAAACGTCATTTTTATGGTGAAAACGAATCTCCTAAAATGTTGCTGGAAGTTTTTAAAGAACATAATAAGAAGTATCGTGAACTCTTGAATAAGGATGTAGTATTAGGAACTGTATTGAGATACGAAAGAACAGCCCGTTATCTCGAAGAATTTATGAAGGTTAAATATCATTTCTCTGATATTCCGCTGAAAAGTATCAACCTTGAATTTGTGAAAGAATTCGAGCACTTTATCAAAATAGAGAAAGGATGTGCCCAAAATGCTACAGTCAAGTATCTGAAGAATTTTAAGAAAATTATACGGCATGCACTTTCAAATAAGTGGATAGATGGTGATCCGTTTGCTGAAATCCACTTCCGCCAGACCGCTAGTAATCGTGAATTTCTGACAGAAGAAGAATTGAATAAGCTGATTGAGAAAGATTTTACAATTCCCAGAATGGAGGTGGTTCGTGATATTTTCGTTTTTTGCAGCTTAACCGGACTCGCCTTCACAGATGTGCAGCATCTGACACCGGAACATATCTTCCGAGACATGGATGGTAGCCTTTGGATTCGCAAAACACGGGAAAAGACGGATAATATGTGTAACATACCTCTACTTGATCTTCCACTTAAATTGATTCAGAAGTACCAGAATCATCCTGAATGTATCCGTAAAGGTGTTGTGATGCCTGTTCCTTGCAATCAACGCATGAACAGTTATCTTAAAGAAATAGCTGATGCATGTGGAATTCAAAAGACACTAACCACGCACATTGCGCGTCATACCTTTGCTTGTCTGGCAATTGCGAATAAAGTTTCTACAGAATCCATCGCAAAGATGCTGGGGCATACTGATATAAGGACCACCAAAATTTATGCTCGTGTATTGGATCGAACTGTTGCCGATGAAATGCAGATACTCAAAGGTAAATTTACAGTATAGATAGTATTAAAAAAGGATTTTATCTTAGATGATAAAATCCTTTTTTATATAGATTACCTGTAAGAGGGATAATAATTATCCTCAAGTAGTTTTTGCACGTCGCTTTCTTTATATAGCACTTTTCCGCCCAACAAATAATAAGATAGAATACCATTGGTACGATAGTCCTGTAAAGTACGGCGACTTATTTTCAAGACATCAGCCAGTTGCTTGTCAGTCATAAACCTTTCTCCATTTAAAAAAGGCCTGCAATTCCCAGCCATATTCTCTATATCCACAAGCAGAGACTCCATTGTTTGAAAAAAAGTAACCATTTGTGGATTTTTTTCCAAAATAACATCTTCCATTCTATAAGTGTAGAGGTGATTATTTATTCCTTTTCAATTTCTTCAAACGGCTGCTCTGAACATAAAGCAACAAACTCTCGACATCTTCCGTTTTATAGTACATCTTGTGGTTAATTTGAGAATAAGGTAATTTTCCGGTATCGCGAAACATTTGCAAGGTTCGCAATGAGATATTTAACCGCAAGCATACATCTTGATTATCAAGTCATGATTCTATGCCTCGAAAATTGTTTTTTCCACAAATGGTATTTACCTTACTTGCAAATACTTCAAACCGCTCCATCATTTTCATAAATAATTTGGCTTCCATGTAAATCATTTCCATACGCATAATTTTTCTATATAAAATTCCATCGTTTCAATTTGCAACAAAGAAAATCATATTTTCATTCCTTGCCTAATCAAGAGTACCAAAGGCGTAAATTGTCATGAAATGGCGATTACATTCACCCAAATACTTTAAATGCATCTACGTTTGGGAAAAGAATAGGCATCAATTTATTCAATTCGTCCTTTTTTTCATATTTAGGATTTGATCTCGTTGCTTCTTTAAGTTTCAAAAGATTATCATGCCCCTTCTTACCTTTATACACATTCTTTCTGCCATTCTCGCTTTCTGCGGCCAAGATAAATAAATGAGCATAATCCAAATGATAGCTTTTAATATTATCAGCAAGACTTGCCATGTTTGGGAGATCGCAATCTATAATGAAATTCATTAGTACAGATGCTATTCTTGAAATAAAAGTCCAATGATTATGCAACAAATTATAATGTAACAATTTAGAATCAAAGTCTTGAACCTTCTTCTGTATACGTAGATAATACAACAATATTGAATATTTCAACACCTCATTCTTAACTACCTGAGGATTCCCTTCCTTTATCATTTTATATAGTTCTTTGAGTCTAATAATGATAGTCTCTTCTTCAGCAATGGATAAATCATATCCCGCTTTAAATAAGCAATAAATTACTTCCCTGAAGAAATTCTGCCTTGAGTCTTTTTCATGTTCCAAATTTGTGAAATTTATTAGACAGTAATCGTTATTATCAAAGACTAATCGTATATCAAACCATACAGAAGGATCTTTTAGTAGATATAGATAATAGTACACTGTGTTCGCATTTCTTTCAGCTGGAAGAAAAAGCAGTTTCCTGTATTTATTCAAAAGAGCTTTAGTTATTTCCTGCTGGGCAGGGAAATCTAAACGATGATAATAATCAATAAACTTTTTAAGCGTTTCATTCGCAATATATTTGTCAATGATTGCTTCATATCTCACCATCGTTTCATGCTCAACTCTTTCATCTTCTTGTATAATCATCTCATTTAACCTTTCCCGATTATTGTTTGAAAGATATAATTTCCCTATTCCCAAAATAGAACGAGCAATTGAAACATTCTTTTTGCGGGGATAGTAAGCATGGTTCAGTATCTTATCTACTAGACCTTGAATTTTTATTTTAAGCAAATCTTGAGCTTTCTCTTCACTCAATGTATCTATTTCAGAATAAGCACTAGAGCTTCCTTCTTCTAATAAAGATAATATCTCGTCAATGCGTTTATTAAGTTCAATTTCTTCGAATTTGCTGTGGTATCTTTTCAGTTCTGATTGGAGATACTCATCATTATCAGAAGATTGAATAATGAGTCGCGTTAACAATATACCATTTCGGATAGATGTTGCAGAACCTTTTTCTATAATATCATCCAATTTAGCCTTTATTTTTGGATAAACAGGTGCGACATCTAATGCCTCCAAACTAGGTATAAGAGTTGCCGCACTCAAAAGGAATAAATATCTTCAATTTTCTTCAAGAAAGACTCTGCCTTCTGAATATTTTTCAGCTCGTTCTCTAGTTGGTTACGTTTTTCAATTGCATCTATATAAAAGACCTTGTAATCTTCTTCTCTGAATGTCAAGTCAGACAAAGAAACAAGTTGAGAAATCATTTTATCATCTACTATTTTTCCATTTCTTATATAAAAATCGACATAATAACATTTCAAATAAATTGTATTTTCTTGTATTGAGCGCTCCATAGCCTCTTTGTCTAGCACAAATACATTATATACATTGGATACCAGAATATCTTTTTGTGCAAATAATTGTTCTTCGGATTCAGCAGAGAAGCTATCAAATATCCAAAGAATAAAAATCTGCTGTTTTTGATAAAATGCTTCCCTTGCAGCAATAACACTCAAAAAGGTTGTTGATAGTTGTAATTCAAAAGCTATTGTTTTATCTGGAAACATTGCAAGTACATCAGGTTTTCTCCATTTTCTTGGTACGCTTTTATCTCTATATATTTTTTCTACAAAAACCTTATCTTCTGAAAGTTTCGGGTCTATAATTGACAACAGTCTTTCAGCGATGAAATTCTTATAATCTTCATGCTTTTTACTTTCCTTCGCGCCATTATATTTAATACAAAGTACCTCTTCTTTGAGAAGTCCTTTCTCCTCTTCATAGATACATCCTTTATTTTCTCCTTTGTAATGTCTGAAATGAAGCGTTTGTTTCTTATCTCCCTGTCCCCCACAGATTTTTAATCTATGCTTGCAAAATCCACATATATATACTTTCTTTCCATCTTCTATTTTTCGTCTTTCTTCAAAGAAGTGGTTCTCACCATCATAGATGTCGTATTTATTAGCAAAGAAATCTTCGCTATCTCTCAATATACGCTCTTCGTCAGTAGTATCAAAATAAGTTTTGACAGTATAATTATGCTTCTCTTTCATTATATTCCATTTATTAAAAATAAAAGTAGCCATTTATATTCATTCACCCAATATAATCGGTGAATAATTACCTATGGGCATTAATAATTGTAATTGAACAAGCCCTTTCTCATCCTACATCTTAATGCCTCTACTCTTTTTCTCAACTGCCTTTTCCACTTTCACTTCCGGCATCCCCTTTTCTATCTGCTGCATATTAGGAAAATGCTCATGCAGCAAACTTGCCGCCAGCGTCTTTGCCTTCTCCTGCATCTCGTCATAAACGTTCCATCTGTCCCTACCCAGCAGCTTACTTTCAATCTCTTCAAAATGCTCATGAAAACTGAAATTGTCCGGATACTCATCTATCAATCCGTCTCTGGGATAACCCTTGTCCATGATATACAGTAGTGTCATCCGGTCATAATTATCCACGCTCCGGGCTAATCCAAGCCCTTTCTCATTATCCGTCAGTCGGGCATAATTCTCCCAGGTGGGCGAAAGGTCATATACCTCCTTATCCGTAACACTTTTCAAGGCCGATTTATCCAGATAGGCATCCGCCGGAATCTTTTCCAATGGTAACAAACTGTCATAGCTATCATAACAGCGGTTTATTTTCCCTGCCATCAGCGAAGGCCATCCCCGAAGCTCATAAACCGTAAGCGACTTGCCTTCAAAGTCCGGTTCAAAGAAACGCTTCTCAATATTTGCCTCCATAAAGGCACCGTATTGGTGGTTTCCCTCATAATTCCGGCTGAAAAGCAATACCCCCTTGTCTGTCTCAACGCCCGTATACAACTTATTCCCGTACTTCAAATCATCCAGCATATCCGCCACCGCTACGGGTGACGACTTTATTTCCGCCCATATCTTCGGCGTGAACAGGCGGGAATAAGTCTCATCCTTCGAAAACGGATCTATTTCATTTCACAGGCAATACACCACTTCCGACAAACGCTGGTATCTCTGCAATATGATTCCATGCTCGTTCATCGCCTTTTCCAACCTTTTCAAGTAATCCTCATTGTCTCCTTCCAGCAATGGCGGCACGATACCCATATCGGGGACATTGTAATACATCAGGCCCATAGCCGGCATATCCTCACTTTTCAACGCCTTCTCCACATCTTCCTGCATGAACTCCTGATAACCTTCCTCACCTGCACCTTTCATGCTGATATGTATAGGATTGAAGAATCTGTCCACCGTGACATATACGCTGCCGCCCTTTATCGTTTCGTTCCGTTCATTCTCCATATTTCAAAGATTTAAATGTTTATACTCTGTCCCTTCTTCTTAAACTGTATCCTCGTCTTCACTTCCATATCCGGAAACCGCACATTATCCGGTCGGGTAACCAGCATCGAAACAATCCGTTCCTGCTCCTTTGTCAGTGGCGCACTCATTAGTTGCAGGTTTCTAAGCCGGTTAAAGTTTATCAATGTCGGTGCCATGCCACAGCGTTTTGTGCAAATCCCGTAGCGAAGTATATCCGGTGAGGCAGTCTTGCAGTCTCCAATCTCCGCTCGGTACTTTGCGTCCAGCGGTGCCACCTCATGGAATCTCAACTCTCCCGGCTTCCTTTTTCCGTCAAAGAAATGCCCGGCCAAATCATTCAGAAACTCTTCCAATGCCTTGTCCCCTTTATCCGTTTTTCCCAGCAAAAATACTTTCTGTCCGTATTCCACTGCCGTACAAGTAGGAAAAGCCGCCAGTCCGTTCCTTATCACATCCCCATCCATACCGAAACGGTACCCCAGCCGCTTGTAATCTTCATTTTCCAGCAAAGTCGTATGTTCCGCCAGTGAAGACAACTGAACGATACCCCTTTCCTCACAGAATGCAGCATCCCTCAACCTTACCACACCTGAAGGATGAATCTTTTCCTGTTCCAACACGGGGCACAGCCGTTCCAGATAATCCGCATTGTCCGTTCCGAGTATAGGAGGAATCAGGCTTTTATCCCTGAAATCGAAACGAAACATTCAGTGGTCGGGTACAAACTCCCTGCTTGCTGTATGAAACCGCACATTATTGCTGATATATCGGGAGAATCCTTCTTCTCCCTGTCCACGCATACTTAGGTACACGGGCCGGTAAAAGGCGTCCAGCGTCATATACAGACTGCCGCTTTCCGCCGCTTGCATTTTCTTCTCTTCCATAAATTCTATATGATTAGTTGTTTCTTTTCCTTCTTATCCGGAGTAACGGAGGCCACATGCTTTGCCTGCCGCTGTTTGTTGCCCTGCTTCTGTGCCGGAGTTTCCCGTATGCGGTCTGTATCGGCAGAAGCACTCGTTTTCGGTTGCGCAGAACGTGACTTAGGTGTCAATTGAAGCATTTCAGCCTTTTCACTCCGGTTCATTCGTGCGCCCAGTCTGAACTCCCCGTCCGTGATATGGAACTCCGATTGCAGAATATCCCTTGCCATAACCTTTGCTTCCATCTGCAAGGCCCCATAACCGAAGTCGTGTGACGACATCGGTGCCGATTGCCGTGCCTTGATGCTGTCCCCCAGCTTTTCCGCCAAATCTCTGAACTCATACTCGTAGCTGAACGGATGAAAATAATCCGCCGCCACATGCCCGGCATACCCGTTTTCCGAAATATAAAGCAAGGAAGCGACGTCATAATTGCGTGGCGAAATACCCAGATTGAAATCCTTCGTCAACCGGTCAAAGTTATTATAGTCCGGGCGCAGGTCGTATTTGTCCGTGCAGACGGCACCTTCCAGCATCTCTTTTCCCGCCATTTTTTCTTCGGTGAAGCTGAACTCCGATTTACGCAGTTGCGTATCGGCACTACGCAGATCGCTTTTCACCAGCTTGTCGATACAATTGTCCGCCAGCTCCGTTACTTGCCGGCAAGGTGTTTCTATCTCATACAGCTTCAATGTTTCCGTCCCTTTGGAAAAGTTGAAAAAACCATCTGCCAGATGTTGCAGATAGCTGTTATGGGCTTTCATTCCCTTTTCGCTGTCCGAGAAGAACAGCACGCCTTCATCCGTTGCCACGGCATACACCCTTTTCTTTTCGCCCGGCAGTTTCCCGTTGTTCCAGCCTTCCGCCTCGTTATGTCGGATAAAGTCTCTATATTGTCCGTCCTTTTGCAATGCAGCGGGTGATGTCCGACGACTGAACAGCTTTAACCCCACTTTCAGTGTATAAGCCGCATCCCGTAGCTGAATCTGTTTTCCCGTCACCGCCTTATATTTGTGGATAGCCGGAACCAGCTTGTGGAAATACCAGTTCGCTAAGTCCCCCCGTCGGGAAGGAATTTTCCCCTTGTCCGCAAAATCCGCTTTCAGAATCGTTCAGCCGGGCAGATAGCCCCGTTTATCAAATTCCTCCACCATCTTTCCGATATAGTCCTCATACGCTTTCGGTGTTGCATCACCCGTGCGCACGTCCACCGGTGTATTCTTCTCGTCCATCGTGATGAACACGCTGCCCGGTTCAGCCGCCGGACGTTCCGGAAGGCGAAACCTCCAGCGTGCCATCCAATCTTTCAATAGTCCCATAACTTGATTTATTTACAGAAGTTTATAGCCGCAAAGAAAACTCTTTGTCCGCCAATCCGCAACACGGCGGACACGCAAGTCGTTCGTTGGCGGCTGTTGGCGTGCAATCCTTACGCCAGCCGTTTGTCCAGCATTTGATTATAGCTTTTGCGCAGGGAGTCGATAAACGGAGTGGTGTCCGTGCAACGGTCGAATACCTTGCCCCGTTTAGTGTACAGTGCGTTTATTTTCAGGTGGAACATCTCTTCAAATACCCGGATGACATCCACCACTTTCAACTCTCTGCCTTCCACCGTTCCTATCACTCCGGCAGCCATCAACGCAGCCACAAGTTCTATCAAATCACTGTCCGTGCCGTTCCATGTCAGCCTGACGGCAGCTTTCCTGCCATTGTTTGCCTGCACCGTCTCCGTCTTCAATCCGGCCATTATGCCGCCATGCCTGAACGAGTCCTTTATCATCTCCACTTCCGCATCCAGCAGGGCCAGTGCTTTTCCGATAAATACATCATACAGCACATGTCGTTGTCCTTTCGGCATACCGTTACAGATACGTTGCATGAAAGCAAGCTCTATTTTTGTGTAGTTCAGCCGTCTGAGCCGTTTCATCAGGTCTTCATCCTGCGGCAGTTCTGCAAGGAGGTCAACAAAGTTCTCGTAGGCGGCAGGCAATTCCCCTGCCGCACGTTCCGTGCCGTTTATGTAGGCAGTGAACAGATTGAAAAGAGATGTGTTTATCAACGTCTTCATCGTATTGTAATTTAGGTTTTACTGATTATTCATTCCGCAGCAAATCATCTTGACAACCGTAAGGCAAGTGCTATGCCATAAAACAACAAAACATAAGATGTTGATAATAAACACTATACAATTCGACACAACTATACGTGTACAAGAATCTTTTGGGGACTGTACACCGAATGTCCGGATTTCGGACACATTTCATTTCAACCGGTACTTCTCCATTTTCAGATATAGCGTGCTGCGGCTTATCCCCAGCAACCTTGCCGCCGCTTTCTTGTCACCACCCGTAGCTTCCAATGCTTTTACAATGTTTTCCCGTTCCGTCCGTTCATCATTCAGCGCATACCCTTCCATTCGTCGAGGGTTGTTCGGCAAATCCACGTCCTCAGAAATAATCCAATCACCTTTAGTCAGCAAGGTAGCCCGTTTGATTACCCCTTTCAGTTCCCGTATGTTTCCCGGCCACGGGTATGCTTTCAGTTTTTTCTGCGTCTCCCGGTCAAACCCTTTCACCTTCTTTTTCAGTTCCCGGTTAGCCACTTCCAGCATGAACTCCGCCAGCGGCATAATATCTTCGGGGCATTCCGCCAGTAGCGGTACATATAGCGGAAACTCATTCAAGCGATGAAACAAATCCTCCCTGAATCGGCCCTCCGCTATCGCTTTCTCCAAATCCTCATTGGTAGCGGCCACCAGCCGAATATCCGCTTGCACTTCCATTTTGCTTCCCACAGGTCGGAATCGTTTCTCCTGCAACGCACGCAGCAGCAACATCTGCACTTCTGTGTTAAGATTACCCACTTCGTCTAAAAACAGTGTCCCGTGATTAGCTGCGGCAAACATTCCCTTCTTATCTTCCATGGCACCCGTAAAGGCACCCTTCATATGGCCGAATAGTTCCGATGCCGCCAGTTCTTTGGGTAGCGCACCGCAATCCACCGCAATGAACGGAGCATCCGCACGCTCACTCAACGCGTGTATCTGCCGGGCTACATACTCCTTTCCCGTGCCCGATGCGCCCCGTATCAGTACCGTCAACGTATCCACAGGAGCCACCAGCCGGATATATTCCTGCAATTTAACGGCGAGCGGACTCGTACCCCGGTAATAAATCCACTCGTTGCCGTTATTATCTTCCCCTTCTTTTAGCAGTCGGGCAATCATATCCAGCACTTTCTGCGTCTGCACGGGCTTGGGCAGGTAATCCGTGGCACCTTTCTTCACGGCTTCCACCGCACCCGGTATCTCCCCGTAACTCGTCATGATAAGGAAAGGTTTCCTATAACCGCCAGCCTTCATCCATTCCAGCAATTCCACCCCATTGCCGTCCGGCAGGCGAAAATCCGACAATATCAAATCCGTTTCACATCCGGCTATAAACTCCTTTGCCGCACCGACCGAAAGCACATAACGGGCATTAATCCCATTTTTCACCAGCCAGTTGGCTATTGTCCGGGCATAAACCCGGTCGTCTTCCACTATCAATACAGTTTTCATTCCATTCCTTCCCTTAACCGCTTTGCCGTTTCCACTGCCCGTACTACCGCTTCCACCAATTGCCGTACTTCCCGTAGCAACGCTTTATTCCATACTTCAGGCGACAATGATGCCAGTCGTTCCAGTTCCACTGTCGGAATACCTATCCGTATTGTTTCCCATAGCGGCGCGCCTTTATGTATGAGGGCGCTTATCTTTCCATAATCTTCCGCTCCCACAGCCTCCTGCAAATCCGCGAGTATTTTTTCCGTATCCTGCACGAACATATCCAGCATCCCTTTCCGGTCATCCTCTCCTTCCAGCAGGGTGGAGAAATCGGCATCCTGCCTTTGCGGTATCCTGCCGTTCATACATTCTGCCACGGCTGCCAGCAGTTCATTATTAGAAAAAGGTTTGTGAAGACAACCCGCAAAACCGACTTCCACCAACCCGTCCGTTTTTTCGTCTACCCCTGCCGTGACAGCAAGTACCGGAATATCTTTCGATTGTCCCAGATTGCTGCTTCTCAGCAATTTCAGCACTTCATATCCGTCCGTTTCAGGCATCTGCATATCCGTCATCAGCAAGTCATACCGGTTATTGCGCAACAGTTCCATCAACTCTTTCACATTGCAGCAGCAATCGCACGATATGCCGTTGCGGTGCATCATCCTCCGGGTCATATCCGCTTGCATCAGGTCGTCATCAATCAATACGATTTTCAACCCTGCCAGATTGATATATTTCCTCTGCGGCTCTTTTGCGTTTTCCCTCCCGTTCGCTTCCGGCATGGGCAGGCACACTTCAAAGGTGCTTCCGTGCTCCGGCCGGCTTTCTACACTGATAGTGCCACCCAGCAGTTCAACCAGCTTTGCGGTTATTGACAGGCCCAGACCGAATCCCGGCTCCGTTCTTTTCCCTTCTTGTCTTTCAAACGCCATGAATATTCTTTCCTGCTTTTCTTTGCTGATACCCGCTCCCGTGTCACGGACAAAGAAACGCAATTGTCCGTTTCCATAATATGCTTTTATATATACATGGCCTATGCGGGTGAACTTTACAGCGTTTGCCAGTAGGTTATTCAGTATTTGTGTCAACCGTATGCAGTCGCCTTCTACCATTGTATTCACGCCTTCCGTTTCCACCGTCAGTCCCAGTCCTTTTTTATCCGCCAACGGACGGAACGAGAGCGCCACGTCCTCAATCAACTTTCCGGGATGAAACACCTCCTTGTCAGGTTGTTCTTTTCCAGCTTCCAGCCGGTAATAGTGCAGCAGATTATTAGCCAGCCCGATCACATGGCGTGAGGTACGCAGGATATTCTCCGCATAACGGTTACGCTGCGTCTCATCCGTTTCTTCCGGCAGCAGTTCGGCATAACCGCTGATAGCCGTTAGCGGCGAGCGCAGGTCGTGGCTCACGCTGAGCATCATGTTTTTGCGTGCCGCTATCAGTTCCTCATTCTCTTTGTTGGCGGCTTCCAATGCCAACCGTATTTTATATCCCCGGTTCACGTCCCGGTGAATAATGATGTAGAGCAATATCACCAGCATGAACGTTGCGATGCCTGTACCGGTTATCAGGCTGAAAGAGCGGTTGCGGATAGCCTGCTGCATACCTATCTCCCGGCAGAAAGTATCTTCTTCATTTCTCTCGAAGTTCGATATCAATAGAGTGATCCGTTCGTTCAGCCGACGGTTGTGCAGCCGGAGACTGTCCACTTTTGCCGACAGTCTTTCTTCGTAGATGCGAGTGGTGTCGGCTATCTCTTTTTTAAGAGAATGGAGCAGGGCGGCAGGTCTTGATGCCGTGGCATTTGTTGGCTTCGGGGGTGTAGCGGTGTTCGTTAGCGCCTTTTCCCGTTGCAGGGCGTAGGCGGATTTTTCTTTCTTCCGGCTCAGAAAGCCCCAAAAGTTCTTTTTCTTTTTTGGGGGAGCAGGGGCGGCAGGCCCGTCATTACTTTGCAAAGGCTGCGCGGTCATTTCTTCCATGCTTTTCGGCAGAAGAGCAGGGATTTTCCGGTGGACGATTTCTTCCACGTCGGGTGTGTCCTCCAATGTACTCAATAGTGCCGACATCAGCCGTTCTCTCTCTACAAGCAAATTACAGACGGAATCAATTGCGGCGCGCTGCACGGCATTTTCTTGCAGGGGTTTCAAGTCTTGCAGTTGATGTACGGTGGCTATCCGTTTTTCACGGTAGGCGGCATAGTCGTCCTCCGTCCATCCGGTAATCAGTTCGCCGGTGATGGCAAGGTCCAGCAGGTGGAGGAAGGCGCGGTTCGTTTCTCTACGTTCTCCTTGCCAATGGGTTTCCTGCTGCTCCATAGCGCTTTTCTTCTCTAACTCTTCATGCACGAGCCGGATGATAAATGCAAGGCAGAATACCAATACGAAGTATCCTGCCATGATTTTAAGTTTGAGTTTTGCTTGTACCATCGTTTGGTTTTATTCGGTTGTTACTTATAAACATTTGATCGAATTACCCACCTGCATTATATCACTGTCTATTTCATCGTCTTTTTTTAATCCCTGCAAATATTGATGAATTGTCATTCCTTTCTCATCATAAAAAAGGAACGGAGGATTCTCTTCCAAATCCCCTTCTCCTTCCTCGCCACCGGGCATTAGTGTCGCTGACTCGGAGAAATGAGTTTTTTGTCTTCATTTTATCGGATTGAAAATCCTGATACTCATAACCGTCGGATGAAAACATCCGACGGGACAGGACCCGTGCTGGAGAGGGTGACGCTGAAACTGCCCCAGTTGCCCAGCTTCACGCTCTCGCCGCCCAGCAGACGGCGCAGCAGGATTTTGCGAAGCTGGCGGATGGCCATCATCGCTTCGGAGGGGTTGAGGGTGGTTTCGTCGGCAAGGTCCATTGCCACTTGGGTTTCGTCCACCTGGGCGGTGGTCACTTGGGTTACATACCATTTCTTGGGTGCATCCTCGTCGCTGGGATTGACACGTTGCACGGGTTTTACTAAGATTGCCATAAGCTGTTGTTTCTTAAAAAGTTGTTACTCTATTTTATTTGTTATCACTGAAATATCTGAATAGATACTAAAATCAATAAGGTTCTAATGACCGGACTTGTGCCGCCCGGCTTTGCCTGAGAGAGCAGTTTCCATCAAGTTAGCCTTCCGGAAACTGTAACGGTTCAATCTATGTTCTGCCCGAATATCCTGTTTCGTGCAGGGAATGCGGAGCGTAATGCGTATGGTATGGCATTGATGCCGGTGTCTGTTTCTGTTCTGTTTCTCTGTCATATTGTTCGCCATCCGCTTCGCGGGACTGGGTTTTAATAGATAAATAATTTTAATAGATAAATAGATTAAAAAGCTAAGCACGAACGAACGTAACTGCCGCTGCCCTTATAGTCGTCGCCCACGTAGCCGTAGTAGAAATTCACGTACCACGCGCGGCTCGTCGGGTTGTAGCCGTACTCCGAACTCGACCAATACCATGCCAGCCAATTATAACTATTATTTCCAGTAACATTCTTCACTTTTAGCAAAAGCGCTTCTTTATTATTGAGCCAATACTGACATTGACCTGCCGATGGTAAAAACCAGCCGCTACTATTGTTGGGAGCAGAGTATATACTCTCGTAACCGGTTGTAGCATGATAGGTAGCGGGATAGTTATTCTGCAAATTTTTTCCATTATTCTTGTCGTAATCAATAATGGTCTGCGTGTTCTTATAACCATAGAAACCGGTAGTCTGATCTGTATTAGTACCTACCGATGTACCATAAGAACCCCATTGACAAATATCACCGTCATTGGCGTCATAAAGAGCAAGTACGTAACCGTAAATGGTAGTCATTCCGGTATTGCTATTTTTGAGTTTATACTCGCAATCATCTCTCCAATCATCGCTGTTGTCTTTTCCCACTTTCATCACAATACCGATACAGGCTTTTTTTTGCCCGTCAGTAAGAGCAACATCACCGGGTATCAAATAGCCCTCATTATTGTCACTTCTCTTACAATAGAAATCACCAACCTTCGCATCGGCAAGGGTATAGTCGCGTATTTTCTCCGGTGAAAAGGTGTAGCGGGTATTGGCTGCTACTGCGCCTGATATATTGATTGTATTGCCGTAGGTTTTACTGCCAGTGGTATAAAAGTAACGGATATCGCCGGAAGTAAAGTCGGCAGGGAGAATACAGCGATAACTGCCGTCTTCCGCCCGATAGGCGGCAATATAGACATCATCACCTATCGTTAAGTTGACGTCGGAAATTAGAGAAGACAGAATACATTCCGTATTATTCCCATCTTCGAGTAGGTATCTCGGTTCGAGAGCAAGGGACACGGAAGCGTAAGCATGCGTCAGGGTGACGCTCAGAGTCTTGCTCTCAAGAGTACCACTGGCCGTCAGCAGGTCGGAAGCGCGGTAAGCGTCTTCGGTGCGTTGGTCGGACAGGGGCTCGAATTTGTTTTTTAAACCGTCTGTCGTTGACACGCCGTCCGCCGCCGGACTGTAAGGGAAGTAGGCGATATATGAGGTCGCGTTTTTGTGATAATAGCACCGGTTCTTGCTTTCGCCGTTGCCGCTGTCGAAAGACCATGCGCCGTTGTTGTACCGATAGGGGATGTTGTCGGCTAATATTCTGTTGCTGGCATCGAGGATAATGATGCCTATGCGGTCGCCGTTCTCAAAGGTGGTCGTTGCACCGCTGTCCGTGGCACGAGTGCCGGGGGCGCCGTCCTCTGCGAAGTCGCCGGCGCGGACGGTGATTTCAAGTGTCGTGCCCGGCTGCGGCTGCGCGGCGGCGGGCAGGGCGTCGTCCTCGTTGCTGCAAGCTGCGAATGCCAGCAACGGGAGCAAGAATGTATATTTCAATTTGTTTTTCATACTCATATCTTTTACAGTGGTTTAAAAAGTAAGAATGGCACGGACATAATCTTTATTAGATTCGGTCTTTTGAGTATTATCCCAGAAGCTGCCATCCCCGGTATAATAATGCCAAACATAATTTGCCTGCTTACCATCAGATTCATTGCTTGTCCAATAATCGCTCGGCGATGATAACACTGCGCCACCCGCTGTTGTAAACTTGGAGCCGATACTGTTGCGAATCTCATGTAAGGCTTTTATCTGTGCGCACGAGGGCATGTACCACCCGCTTGAAGAAGCCGGGGCAGCGGTGCCGTTATTGCTGACACAGCTCACAAAAGCCGGGTAATGGGTTCCGTAATTGTTTCTCGCCATGATGATTCGGGTGTTGCGGTATCCGTCAAAATCCGTCTTACTGGTGCTCACGCCTGTAATCACTTTCTCGGTGCTCCATGCCGGTTTACCGCCTGAAGCGGCATTCTTCAGGGCTGCCACGTAGCCGCGGATGAGGCCGTCCGTCAGTTTGTCGTCGTAATAGATTGCGGCATCTCCCGTGCCGGCGTCGACTTTAAAGACAATGCCAATGCAGGCGGGTGTGCCGGACTTATAGTCGGCAGACCAGGTGCCGTCCGCATAGTAATAATCGCCTACTTGGGGGAGGTTGTCATAATACCCCAGCACCAAATCCGAACGGACGTTGGTGAAGGTATAGGTAATCTTATCGCCGCTCTCCTGTCGTGACACACCGGCCAGACCTTTTTGGATGAAAAAGCCCTTCCTGTCTGCCTTTGGAATGCTAAAGGAAAAGGTGTTGGCACTTGTATTATATATGTTGCCTTCTTTGTTCGTGATTCCGATGAAGTCAGAAAGAGCGGGCAATGAACTGCCGGAAAGCGTGACGCGGAAGGACGTGACTTCTATGGGAGTAGTATCACCGCCTATATCGGTATTGGTGCCCCACGAAGGGGAAGTCTCTGTCGTTACGACCAACTCTATCCCCTTCACGGTGATGTTGTAGGTATGCTGCTTGCCGCTTTGGAGGTCGCCGTCGCTATTTTTCGGGGTATAATAATAGGTGTTGCCGTCGGTGAGCTTTACGGAGATGAATTTTTCTTCCGTCATGTTCTGCGGGATGACGAGGGCGGCGTAGGACTTCAGGTAGCTGTCGGTGGCGGTGATGCTTTTGGGGATGATAGTGCCCATGTTGGCATGGTTGTTCCATGTGCCTGCGGTCTGACCTGTACCTGGTGCGGCGTATACGCCCGACAGGGCGAGGTTGTTATTGCCGATCGTGACGCTCTGTATCTGCTCGGCATCAATGGCGGCATCGGCTTTCACGATGTTGATAACCACCTTTGCCGTTTGGTGGTAGAAGGTTAGCGATGCGCTGCCTCTATTGGCAAAGGAGATTGTCGTTGCCGGGGCGTAGAGGAAGTCGCTCTTTTGGTAGCCGTCGCCGCTTTGGTCGGACTGCACCGCCCACGATGTGCCGTCGGGAGGTATAATACTGTAGCCCGTGCCGTAGTACCATGCCGAGACGCTGATGTCGGCTGTGCTCTGCCAGTATAGCGTCTCGATGCCGGAGGCGGCTTGCAGCGTGGCGGAACTGCTTCCGCCTGCTGCCGGGGTGTATTGCCTCACATCTCCCCCCACCTGCACGGCTATTGCGTCGCCCTCCGTCCACTGCCCTTCGGCAGTATTGGCGCGGGTAACTGTCAGCCCCTCCACGGCGGTGGCGAACGTCATCGGATACTTGCCTTCGGGCAGGATGGTGCCGTCTGCAAGTTCGTCCTGCGTGCAGGCAGCCGCCAGCAGCATGATGCAGGCAACGCCCGCCGTTCTTGCCGCTCTTGCGGTTGCCGCCACGAGGCTGGCTGTTTGTAAGATACTCTGTCTGTTCATATTCTCTTTATTTTTATTTTTGTTCTTCCGTTTTTCTTCGTGTGCCACCGCCCCCGGCGAAGGAGGCAGTTGCTACCTTATAGATTAGGGTACACACTCCGGGCTTACGCTTGGGTGACCGGCGGTGGCTGTTCATTCAATTGTCGCCGTACAAGATTAGTCCCTTGAACGGGGCATATCCTCTCTTTTCTTTAGAGTACCACGCGCTGGATCTCCGTAAGCTGCGGCTTGTCACTGCCGGGGGCTACGTGGATTTTCACGATGGCGGGGAACTTGGCTTCACCTTGCGTAGCAGGACGACCGTAGCAAAAGTAACGGAGGTTCAGACCGTTCACCACCTGCTTCGACACCTTTTCAGGGATGTAGCTTACGCCGACAAGTCCTTTCATCGCTTCGTCGAACACCTTGCGGTCTTCCTCCGTCAAGGGTTCGAAAGACGACCAGCCGCCGGGTACTGTCACAACGGCATCGCTGCTTGCCGGTTCCACATGGAATGGAAGTACTTCTTCATAAAATACATCACTCAAATCGAAACTGCGGAAGCGTGCCAGCTGGATCGTGGCTTCTCCCGGACGGAGAAACTGGAACGTGAAGCGCTGGATTTTGGGACCACCGCATACCCCCGTTTCCATCGGGATGACTTCACTGCTCAACAGAGCCACTTCTCCGGTCAGACGAACCGGTGCATAACAATAACCTGTACCGCCCATGACGATACGTTCGGTTGTAAAAATCTCACCTACTTTCATAACTTGTTTTTTTAGGTGTTTAATTGATTAAGGTTCTAATAACCGGAAATATCCGGCTTTGATTCAGAGGGGATTTTCGGGGATACTACTCCCGGAAACCGGAACGGTTTAAACGATATCAGAACTCTACGATACTTTCCAGCACGGGTTCACCTTTCAGCGGCGCATAGATGGTGACTATGGCAAAGCCGTACTTCGGTTCGCAGGTAACGCTCTTGGTCATGCAGTAGTAGCGGTAGTTGTATCCTGCCACCAACTGCTTGGTTACCAGCAACGGGGTGAAGTCCATGCCTACCATTGTCATGCAGGTCTGGAAGATTGCCTTTTCTTCGTCTGTCAGAGGTTCGCGTTCGCCCCAACCGCCTAATGTTGCGGCATTGGCTTCTTCCGCGGTCATCACGGTATAAGTGAACACGTCCTCATAAATCACTTCTTTCACATCGCGGTAATAGGCAAACTGTATTTCCGCCTGTCCCGGATTCAGGAACTGGAAGGTGAAGGAGTGCACGGTCATACCGCCAATCTTCCCTTCTTCCGCTTCCACAGTTTCGGCCACAAGGGCCACTCCTCCGCTCAGGCGAACCAGTGCGTAGTGATAACCGGTACCTGCGTGGGAGGTACGCTTGATGGTGATGGTATCACCTACTTTAAATGCTTCTCTAATCATAACAGCATGTGTTTTTTAAGATACTAAAATCAATAAGGTTCTAATGATCGGACTTGTGCCGCCCGGCTTTGCTTGAGAGAGCAGTTTCCATCAAGTTACCCTTCCGGAAACCGTAACGGTTCAATCTATGCTCTGCCCGAATATCCTGTTTCGTGCAGGGAATGCGGAGCATAAGAGAAAACTATCCCAGCGGATTTTCCTCTATGTTCCCGTCGGAACCGTCACTGCCACCTTGTGCAGGGTCTTGGTCTTTTGCGTCGGGCGAGAGTTCAATCCATTCCAGCTGGTCGCTGTCCACGAGGGCGCGGGTGTAGGCGCCGTTGCTCGTCTTGGAGCGTTCGGGCACGAACTGCACACGCACGGCCTGCACTTGCTTGTCGAAGTTGAAGTCGGCGAGGTCTTTCACGCCCTTCGTGTCGAGCACGTAGCGGAAGTAGCCAAGTCCCTTGATGTGGACGCTCTTGCCTTGCATCATGCGGGTATGCATCACGCCTGCGATGTCGCCCAGCACGGCTTGAACGTCGGAGTTACTTACGGTGGAGATCTTGGCCAAATCCTTGGCGATGGTCTCCGTTTCTACGGGCTTGCCCTGCACGATGGCTTGGGGGAAGTAGACCTTGGTTCTGTTACTGAACGCTTTTTTCCAGAATGGCATGATTTTGTTTCCTTTCTTTTTTTTAAGGGTTTGTTGATTATTTTAATTATTCCGCCCGCTGTCCCGAAAGGCGGCTACAGGTATCTGTAGAGGGGTTGCTGACTTGGCCTTGCCGAGGTAGCTACCTTTAGGGTGTCGAGGTAGCTACCAAGTGATGGTCGAGGTAGCTACCTTGACACGGACAAGGTAGCCGGCTTTTCGGGGAAGGGGCGGATTGTTTGATTTTATTGATTAGTTGCCCATCGTGGCACTGCCGTTAGGGTCTCCAGTACCTTCGGTCCATGTAGAGATGCTGGAAGAAACTGTCAGTCCGCTCAAGTTGGCTGTAATGGTATAGCGATACTTGGTTTTCGGGGCAAAGGCCTTTTCTTCCGGCAATTTGTAGGTCAATACACCGCCAGCGGTCGTGGTGATACGGATGAACTCTGTATCTTTTGCTAAAGTTTGAGGAACGATGATGGCTTCGTTGAGTATCTTCCCATCTTCAGTGTCTTTTTTTGCAGCATTCTCGGCAGTGGTTATCCCGTTGTCTATTTCGATAGGATTTGCTGCTATATCTCCGGTTGCTGCCACGTTGAACTTGTTAGTCTTGGACGGAGTGAATTTGGCTTCTAACTGCGTGTTGACGATTTCTACTTTTTGAATGGTGGGGCTACCGAGACCCTGCACCAATACGACCTCTATCTTGGAGAGCAGATGAGTGAAGGGTAAATTTACAGTCTCAGATGTACGTCCAACACTTGTAACTTTTGTAAACACCAAATCGGAACCTTGATAACCGCCTCCGGCTGTAGTATTGCTACTCTTCTGGTCAGTAGCCACGGTATGAGTCAGTTCGCCGGGGAAATTGTTGTCGGTTAGGGCGGCATTGGTATGCAGGGCGTAGATGTTCACTTTATTTCCGGTCTGCGGAAAGTACATGGTGGTTCCTCCGCTCAATGTACCGTTATTGCCCACAGCCAGGCTATTGTTTTGATAGAGGTTTTCATTGGTTACACTAGTCTGTAGGTCTTTGGCATCGTCCACCCATACATGCACGGTCTCACCGTTTTTCAGATATCCATCCAAATTGTGGGTGGTACGGGTCTGTACTTCAATGCCGCTACTCAGGCGTATCTCGCCGTTCCAGTTGTCTGTCTCGTCGTCATTGCTGCAACTCGTCAGCACCATTGCTGCGGCAGCCATCATCATCATAAATTTTGTCTTCATTGTCTTTTTATACATTTAAAAGTTAGGAAAATATTGTTTTGTTTTTAGTTTCTCTTGTCTTCCGGTTTCCGCAACCGGTGTGGTGCGGCATTATTCCGCGCTGCCCGTTTCGCCACCTTCGCCGTTGCCATAGCCCCACGACTCGATGGTGGAGGTCACGGCAATGCCCATCTTGTTGATTTTGATGGTGTAGAGGTACTTATTGCCTGCCTCGAACTGACTCGACATCTCGGCATCGCTCACGGTGAAAGTGAACGGGACGGTGCCCAGTGCCGGTACGGTGAACTCCATTTCCATGCCTTCCGTCGTTTCTGCCGGAAAGACGATGGCTTCGTACTTGCTGCTCTCCGGAACGGGATAGAGGGTTATGCTCTTCAAGGTATTCACTTCCGTGACGGCTTCAGGCTCGGCTTCCGCACCCTCCGTCAGTACATCGAACGAGCCTTTGACGGGCTGGTTGGTCAGTGCCACGGTGGTTCCGGCAAGGTCTTCCGTCGCCACGCCGTTCCCGTGCTCGATGGTGACTTCTATCTTCACCAGCTTGTGGCTGAACTGGAAGGCTACGCTTGCATTATTCTTGTTCTTGCCCGTCACCTTTGCGCTTCGCATCAGGTCGATGGCTTTCTGCGAGGACTGGTCGCTGAGGTCTATGGCATACTTGTTGCCGTTTCCCGCCATGCCTGCCTGATGCGGATAGTAGGCGACGAAGTCACGACTGTCTCCGTTCACCGGGAAGTAGATGTCGCCCTCGGCTGCGGAGAAAGTGCCGCTTGCAGTGCCATCGGCCGCATTTGTGGTGTACTTCTTGTTGACGTCCTCGGCAGTCGTGCCGTTCAGCATGTAGATGCCGATGGCGTCATCCTTGTTCCAACGGTCGTCGTAGGCACGGGTCTCGATGCCTGCGTTCACTTGCAGGGGGACAAGGCTGTCCGTGTCCGTCCCTGCGGTTTCATTGTCGTTGCCGCATCCGCACAGCAGGAATGTGGCGGCACAGAGCACTGCGCCGATTCGCTTACCGGGAAAGGTCCCGGCACTTGTGAAGTCTTTCTTCTTCATCATTTTCTTGATATTTTTTGGTTTATATTTCATACCTTTTTACTATTGTTGCTACGCTGCCTTGCTCGCTTAGTGTATGTCTATTTTTCCGTTGTCCACCACTATCCAGTTGCTGATGCTGCCGGTCGCTCCCGCTTCCACGGGTAGGTTCAAGCTTCCGGTCAGTGTGAGCGGTGCTTTGTCATCATGGAAAGCGGCCATCTGTTCGGAGAGGTCGCTCTCGATGGTCTGCGTGTCGCCGTTGCTGAAGATGATGTGTACCGTCAATGTTTGGTGCTCCGCAGGCACGATGCCCATCAGGCGGAACGAGGTGTTGCATTTCTCCTCTGCCACGGCGAAGTCGTTGCGGACTGTCACCGCTGTTCCCTGCCGTTCGCCCTTGCGAATGTCCACCGACTGCTCAATGCCCGAAAGTGTTCCTGTTACCGCCACGATGCGTTTGTAATCGCCTTCGACCACCGAGAGTTCCATATCCAGTTGCCGTATCCATTGGCGTGGTTTGGCGGTGATGCGCAGCGTGTCGTCTTTCTCTACTACAACGGTCTCACTGACGGAGAACAGGTAATCGGGCAGCGGCTCGACGCGGCTCCCGACGGCTCTTCCGCCGATTATCTCGTTCACCGAGGCGATGTCGCCATTGATGGTGATGCCCTGGGGCTTGTTATACACCGTGAGCGTATGTTCGCCCGGTTCGGAGAGGCGTTCCACAATGTTGGTCGTGCCGCTTACGGTCTGCTCGTAGTCATCCACGCGAATTACATAGCTCTCCGGCACGGCTTCGGGCAACAGGTCGCTCCAGTCCATCTGCACCACAATTGCCCCCTTGTCGGGGTGCGGGGTGTTGTACAGTTCGTCTTTCACGCAACCCGTCAGCGAGAAAACTGCCGCTAAGATAAATACTCCTCCACAGGTTGAGAAAACTGTTTTACGAACAGCTTTTATCTTTGACGAATGTCTGTTTTCAGTGATTATGTTATTTGTTCTTTTCATATTTCTTCTCCTTTCAGAATAAATTCCACATCAGTGTCACTCCGGCTTGTGTCGGTCCCCACCAGTTCTTGCTCCCATTGCCACAGCGTACACGCACGCCGTCGATGACCTCGTATTTGTCATAGTCGGCATGGATGCAGCCGATGCCAAGATTGAAGTCCAGCGAAAGGGCTTTATTCAGCGGCAGCCGATAACCGCCCGTGATGCCGCCTCCCATCAGGTCGCCCTGCTTGCCGACAGTGGAGAACTTGTAGTTGAACTGTCCCACCTTATATATAGCACCGATATAGCCGCGCTTCTCCATACCTATATAATAGCGTACTTCGGGAGCGACTTCCCAGAGCGCATAGCGGCGGTTCTTGTCGTCCCAACTCCACGATGTCCAACTTCCGTTTACTGATACGCCCCAGTTGCGGTCGATGCGCCACTCCACACCGAGGTCGGGAGTAAGTGTTGCCCAGCGAAGAAGGTTGGCGCGGATGGCAAACGTATATGGAACTGCCTTTACCTTATCTTCGTGGGCTTGCGGAGCAACGTTCTCCGAAGAAGTAGCTATGCTTTCCGTTTGCTGTTTCTCCGTAACCGGTTCAGCTATAGTCGGTGTGTTCTCCACTACGGTTTGGACTGCCACCTCTTTGACTTCCTCCTTTTGAATTGTCGGAAGTATGATTGTTACCGTCACGTAGTCACCGCTTTCGGCATGGTTGCGGGTGACGAAGCATCTTTCCGTCATTCCGTGGTGCAGAATCAGTTCGGACTTCACCCGGTTGGAGCGCAGCCTTGCGACAGCCAGATTTTCCGCTCTGCCGGAGAGCGAATTACAATACCCGTCCACGTGGAGGGGCATCCTGCCGTCCTCTATTTCCGGGCGGTATTGCCTGATGATTTGTGACAGCCGTTCCAGTTCGGCACGGTTATTACCGTAGGGAACGAAAAACATATTCTTCTGCGGGACGAAACGGAATTCGTACACGCTGTCCGTGGTTTCCTGCGCCGTCACAGACAGTGACAGCAGGAGGAGAAAGGACAATAAAGTCCAATTTTTCAGCATTTTATAGTTAATTTGGGTAAAATCAAAGAGTAGGGTTATCGGCAGATAAGTGGAAAATTTTGTAAATAGGGATAATTTTAACCCATGGTTTTCATCTATGCCCGGTTTTGTAAAGGGGAATATTAAACGCGCTTTTTGCAAACTGCCTTTAGAAAGAGGGCAGCATAGCAGACGATGGGATGCGGCTTCTTTTTTTGCCATGTTTTTCCTGTTTTAGCTGTTACTTACGAAGTAACGATAATAAGTTATCAGTAAAGCTAAACATATTTTAAGCAAGAACAACAGACAAAGATAAGGTTTACTTTAATGGGTATAAGTTTTACCCGAACAGGTACTCGATCCGGCTACTCTGTTTAATCATAGCCATACATACTATAAGTTCATTAGAAAAAGTAACAATCGTTCTTTCCTTTGGAATTGTATGAGAAATAAGTGAAGGTATTTATACAAAACGAATTAAAGCACCGACGGCATATAGAAAGCCGTTCAAGCCATTAACGATGCCGACGCTCTGTTGATAGGGCCAGCAACGGGTTTTCGATAGCCGAAGGTTATCACATATACGGGATAAGAAATGTAATAGGAAGGGTTCTTCTCCTATCCCGATGCGGAGAAGAGCTGTAATCTTTACTCTTTTCAGCAACTCATCCGGTATTCGGAAGGCGACATCCCTACCCACTTCTTGAACAGCCGGGTGAAATGCGTGGAATACTTGAAGCCCAGTTGATCGGCAATCTCATTGATGGAGAGAGAAGCATCCATCAACCGGAGTTTTGCCAGATCAATAACCTTCAGCTGGATGTATTCCTGAGCCGTCTTTCCGGTTTCCTTTTTAATCAAGTCGCCGAAGTAGTTGGGTGACAGGAAAACCTTGTCCGCGCAATAAGCCACAGTAGGCAGTCCGTCAGTACGGGGCTGGTCCGACCGGAGGTAATCGTCCAGCACGCTCTCGAACCGCGTGAGAATGTCCTTGTTCACCTTTTTCCGCGTGATGAACTGCCGGTCATAGAAGCGCATACAGTAATCCAGCAGCATGCCGATGCTGCGGGCTATCAGACTGTTGGTATGCGTATCTATTTCGCGGCTCAACTCCGTGAGGATATTACGGAAGCACTGTTCTATGATTTCACGCTCCTTTTCAGAAACATGGAGCGCTTCGTTGGCATCGTAGGAGAAGAAGGTATAGTCTTTCAAAGTGCGTCCCAGCTCCGTGCCGTAAAGCAAATCCGGATGAAAAACCAGTGCCCATCCTTTGGGCTGAATCAGTTCGTCGCTCTCCACACCAAACACTTGTCCGGGAGCCACGGCCACGATCGTGCCGTTCTGATAGTCGTAATAGTTGATGCCGTAGCGCAGAGGGCCACACTTCACGTTCTTCAAAAAGATGCAATACAGACCGTAGTTGATGCGGTGAAACTGCCGTGGCGAGCACTTCGACATATCTACTACGCTGACCAGCGGATGCAGCGTCTCCACTCCCATATATTCATTGTACTGATGAATCGTGTCGATTCTAGTAATCTCTTCCATATCCATTTATCTTATTCATTTCCAGATGCAAAAGTAATGCTTTTAGATTGAATAAGATACAGCCGGATGCAGATTCCGTAAAAATGGTCATTCTGTCAGTAATCGGTATAGTAGCTTTGTGCTTAAACCTGCTTAATTTTGCAACATCGAAAAACAATTAATCATAAAACAGAAACAGAAATGAAGAAATTACCCGCAATCGCCTTAGGCACCTGGTCATGGGGTATGGGCGCCGCAGGAGGAGACCAAGTATTCGGAAATCATCTGGAAGCCGCAGATTTGAAACCCGTGTTTGAAGAGGCCATGAAGGCAGGGCTGAACCTGTGGGACACCGCCACCGTCTATGGCATGGGGGCGTCCGAGGATATTCTCAGCACTTTCACCAAACAGTACAATCGTGAAGATGTAATCATCTCTACCAAGTTCACTCCACAGATAGCCGGAATGTATGGCGACTCGATGGAACGGATGTGCGACGCTTCGTTGCAGCGTTTCGGCACGGACTACATCGACATCTACTGGATTCACAACCCTGCCGATGTGGAACGTTGGACACCTTGTCTGATTCCTCTCCTGAAGAGTGGCAAAGTGAAGAGCGTGGGCGTGTCGAACCACAACCTCGCCGAACTAAAGCGTGCCAATGAAATCCTTGCCGCCGAAGGCTTCCGCGTCTCTGCCGTGCAGAATCATTTCAGCCTGCTCTACCGTTCATCGGAAGAAGCCGGAATCCTGGATTACTGTAAGGAGAACGACACCACCTTCTTTGCCTACATGGTACTGGAGCAAGGGGCGCTGACAGGCAGATACAGCTCCAACAATCCTTTGCCGGAAGGCAGCGGACGTGGCGAAACCTACAACAAGATATTGCCGCAACTGGATTTGTTGCTTGCAGCCATGAGGCTGATGGCTGAAAGGCGCAAAGCCACGATTTCGCAGATAGCGATAGCATGGGCCATTGCCAAACACACGTTGCCCATCATCGGTGTGACCAAGACGAAATACATTGCCGAAACGGTGGCAGCCGCCTCTATCAGCCTGACGAGTGAAGAATCAGCTCTCTTGGAAAACTTGGCTGCAAAGACCGGTGTAGATACCAAAGGCTCTTGGAAACATCCCATGATATAATTCACCCTTAATTAAAGAATGTATGAAAAAGAAAATATTATTCCTATTGATAGCCGCCTTTTCGGTAGGCATCAGTCTTAACGCCCAGAACATGAAAAAAGAAGTACCGACCATCAGCGCATTTCCTACCGGCAATGAAAACGTAGGATTCCAGCAACATTTCACGGGCAAGTCATGGCTTGCTCCATTGACCTCCAATAAAGACCTGAATGTACCTGTCTATAATGTCACCTTCGAACCGGGTTGCCGCAACAGTTGGCACAGCCACACCGGAGGTCAGATTCTCATAGCCGTGGGAGGAGTAGGTTATTATCAGGAGAAAGGGAAGCCTGCCCGCCGTCTGAATCCGGGTGATGTGGTGGAAATAGCTCCGAACGTGGAACATTGGCACGGCGCAGCCCCCGATTCATGGTTCTCCCATCTGGCCGTGGAGTGCAATCCGCAGAACAACAAGAATACTTGGCTGAATCCTGTCAGCGACGAGGAATATGCCGAAGCAACAAAGAAAAATCAATAATCCTAAAGACTACAAATATGCCCTCAATAACAATGGAATTGGTAAAAATGAGCAAGGAAAAGAAAGCTCATTTGGTGAAAGAAGTAACCCGAATCACTTCGGAAGTAACGGGAATGCCGCCCGAAACAATCTTTGTCTTTATCAAAGAGAACGAGACGGACAATGTAGGGGTAGGTGGCACGCTGCTGTGTGACAGAAAATAAGGAAAGGACTAAAACAGAAACAAGAATATGAAGAATTTATTGGTAACCCTCCTCGCCCTCCTCTGCACGATGGGAGCGACGGCACAAAACAAGAAAGAAATGAATGCAAAGAGAACTTTGGTAACTTACTTTTCTTGTACAGGTACAACGAAAAGCGCAGCACAGAAACTGGCACAAACCATCGGTGCCGACCTCTATGAAATAAAGCCTGCAAAGCCTTATACTTCGGCAGACTTAAATTGGAACAACAAGAACAGCCGTAGTTCGGTGGAAATGAAAGACGCTTCTTCACGTCCGGCAATCGCTTCGAAAGTTGCAGACATGGCGCAGTATGAAACGGTCTTTGTGGGATTCCCCATTTGGTGGGACCTTGCGCCTACCATCATCAATACATTCTTGGAAAGCTACGACTTCAAAGGCAAAACGGTTGTTCCCTTTGCCACTTCAGGCGGCAGTGGCATAGCAAACAGTGAAAAAGCATTGCGCAAGGCATATCCACAAATCAAATGGGAAACAGGAAAGTTGTTGAATGGGCGTGTCGATAAAAATTCACTTGCCGGATGGCTTGACAAAATCAAATAAAATGAGATATAAGTACATAATCATAGCATTACTCTTTGCCGCAAATGCCATGGCTCAAACGGTGATGGACGTACATTCGCATATCGTGACCGATGGCTATATGCAACTGCTCAAACAGCACGGTGCAGAATTGGAAGACGGTTATCCGCTGCCGGAGTGGAGCGTGGAGAAACACCTTGCCTTCATGCAGGAGGCAGGCATTGACTGTGCCGTGCTTTCCATGCCCTCTCCGCAGCCCTATTTCGGCGATGCGGAAGAGAGCCGCCGCTGCATCCGTTCCATTAATGAGGAAGCTGCTCGTGCCAAGGCGGAACATCCGGACAAGTTCCTGTTCTGCGCTTCATTACCCCTGCCCGATGTACAAGCAGCTATCCGTGAAGCGGTCTATGCCCTCGATACCCTTCATGCGGACGGCATCAAACTGGCCACCAACAGCCGCGGACAATATCTTGGAGACAAAGCCTTGGACACACTGATGGCGGTGCTCAACGCACGCAAGGCGGTAGTCATTCTGCATCCGCACACCCCGGCACAGCGACCGGAGAACACCTTCACCGGAGGTCCTATCTTTGTTTACGAATATCCGGCTGAAACCACTCGTGCGGTAATCAATATGATAGAGAATAATATCATGGTGCGCTACCCCGACATCAAATTTGTGGTGCCGCACAGTGGTTCGTTCCTGCCCATTGCCCTGCCCCGGCTTCGTGCCGCGCAGCCGCTTCTCGTCCGGCAAGGGCTGATGCGGCAAGTGGACATCGACCGGAATCTGAAGAATCTTTATTATGATTTGGCAGGAGGTCCCACGCCCGATATGCTGAAGATGCTGCTCACCATTACCACGCCCGACCACATCATGTATGGTTCGGACTACGGTTTTGTCCCCAATGCGGCATTGGTCGGCGTGCTGAAACGCATCAAGGGCTATCTGCATCAGGATGCGGAACTAAAGCCGTATGCCGAAGGGATGCTGGGAGGCAGTGCCCGGAAGCTGTTCAAACAATAATCATAAACCCTTCATATAGCAAAGAGTATGGAGAAGTATCTTTTAATCCTTTTGTTTGCAACGGTGGCATTCTTCCAATTGTCAGCGCAAACGAAGCCATCTGCCCCGGCAGACGGTATGTTGGTTCGTATTTCTGAAATCGAAGTACATCCCCAATATTTGGAGGAGTATTTGGAATATGCCTATACAGTGGGGGCAACGTCAGTCAAAGAGGAGCCGGGAGTTATCTGCATTTATCCTATGCAGATGAAGCGTGATTCAACTCAAATCCGCATCCTCGAAATTTACGCTTCACCGGAAGCGTATAGGCATCACATCAAGACGACACATTTTCAAAAGTACAAGACAGGTACACTTCACATGGTGAAAAGTCTCGACCTTGTGGATATGTACGCCCTCGATGCAGCCAGTATGCCACAGATATTCCTGAAAATGAAAACAACTAAATAAAGAATATGAAAAAGAACATTGGCAGTGTATTGGCACTGTATCCCACCCCTACGGTAGTAATCGGTACGATGGTGGACGGCAAGGTGAATTGGATGCTGGCAGGACATGTGGGCATCCTATGTCACGACCACATCATGGTAAGCCTCTTCCAGAAGCATTATACCAACAAAGGCATCAAGGAACACATGAAGTTTTCTGTAAACATCGTGGATGAGGCCATGCTTCCCAAAGCCGACTATATAGGTATAGTAAGCGGCGCAAAGACAGACAAAAGTAAAGTCTTCGACTACTTTGTGGGTGACGGCGGTACTCCGGTCATCAAGGATGCACCAGTAACCATGGAGTGCAAGGTGGAGGATAATTATGTATTGAATAACTTCGACAACTTCATCTGTTCCATCATCGACACCTACGCCAACGAAGTCGTACTGAACGAAGCTGGAAAAATCAATTACGATGAACTGAAACCGGTTCTCTTTGAAATGCCTACCTATACCTACCTGCGCACGGGCGAACGGATTGGCAAATGCAAAACCATCGGCAAAAAGCCTACAGAATGAGAAATAGTTTATTCATCCTTATCATGGCGGCACAGCTGCTAAGCGGTTGTGCCAGCCAATCGGCCATTTTCCCCTTGGAAGAAAAAGCGCCCTCTACCAACAACACTGGGAATGTCCGAATCTCCATGCTGAAAAACTCAGGAGAAACCATGATAGTTCACTTCCTGTTTGAAAAGGGAAGCCGCAACTTCTGGCATTATCATCCCGATGCCGAGCAAACTTTGCTTGTACTCGACGGCGAAGGCTATTATCAGGAGGAAGGGAAGGCAAAACAGCTCATCCGCAAAGGGGATGTGATCGTCACACCGCCCAACGTGCGCCACTGGAACGGAGCCACGCCCGGCAAGCGCATCTATTGCATGACGGTGACCGAACATGCCGTCAAGGATCATGTCGTTCAATTGCGGGCTGTGACAGACGAGGAATACACCTCTTCTGTATTAAACAAATAGCAGAAAGTCATGGAAAAGATAAACTTAGGAAACAGCGACCTTCGTGTCTCTCGCGCCTGCTTGGGTTCTTCAGCAGCCATGCCATGTTTCTGCCAAGCACGCGCATGGTCTGCAAACCTTCGGCGTCCTGCAACGCTTCACCGGGAAGACAGCCATGCACGCTGTTCCAATATTGGGAAGAAACCACAGGCATATTATTGATGGTAAAGTACTTGTTCAGGCGGTCGAACACGGCACTTGCACCGCCACGGCGGCACACGGCTACGGCAGCCGCGGGCTTGTATTGCAACATCCCTCCGCAAGAGTAGAACACGCGGTCCAGTAGCGCACAGAGCGAATCGTTCGGCCCGGCATAGTAGGTGGGCGAGCCGACAATCAGTCCATCGACACCTTCTTCCAGTTTCTCACGGATTGCATTGTAAAGTTCATCCTTAAAGACACACCTGCGCAGCTCTGCACACTTGTTGCAAGCGATGCAGCCCTGCACTGCTTTTGTTCCGACAGACACGATTTCCGTTTCTATGCCATTGGCTTCCAATGCTGAAGCCACTTCCGACAAGGCAATGTACGTATTCCCGTTCTTTTGGGGGCTACCGTTAATCAATAAAACTTTCTTTTTCATATTTATTCTAGTTATGATGACCTGAATTTGAAGGTACAAAGTTTCTCCGTTTCCAAGAAGAAACAGCCGGCTTAAGACTCACGCAGCAGACGGATAAAAGCCTTTACCGCATTCCGCTGATAAGCATCTTTCAGGAAAAGAAGCGTGGCAGTCATGGGGATGTTGCTTTTCTCGAACGGAATTGCCACCAGCCCGTCCTGCTCATGTACCAATGCCTTTGCCAGGACAGTAATCCATTGGCCTGTCTTGACAAGGTGCAACAGGGTATATATCTCATTTATCTCAATCTGTGGTATGATATGCAATTTGTGGGAATGGATAAACGAATCGAACTGATGCCTTGCATTGACACCCTTCGACGGAATGACAATCGGATAGTTTGCCAGAACTGCCGGATTGATTTGGGTGCATGATGCCAAAGGGTGATTCTCTTCCACCACTACGCAGAGGTGGGTGGTGAACAGATGCTGTTCCTCTATCCGGTCGTCCGGTTCCAGCAGATTGAACGAAAGGGCGAAATCCAAGTCACCGGAATGCAGAAGCTCCAGCAGTTCTGCCGCCTTGCGATAGATGACCTCTACCGTCATTTCTGTATAGAGGGAGCAGAAGCGTTTCAGCGTTTGGGCAAGAACGGGCGAAAGGCCATAAGTCACGCCGATTCTCAATTTTCCCGTCTTCAGGTTCTCCATGTCCCGCAGCATCTGCGCACCGTTTTCGGCATCGGCAACCGTTTTCTCCGCAAAAGGCAGGAACGACCGTCCGGCTTCACTCAGAAGGATACGCTTGCCGATCCTTTCGAAGAGTGAAACACCCAAATCCGTTTCCAACTGCTTGATTTGTTGCGACAACGTACTCTGTGAGATGTTGGACAGCTGGGCTGCCTCTGTAAAGTTCAAGGTCTTTGCAGCAAATATATAGTATCTTAATTGCCTGATTTCCATTGCTAATCTATTTTATCGATTGTTATCATCTAATCAATCCGTAATGCAAATATAGTCCGTTTCATTGAGCTTTAGTACTTTTGCAAGGTAGAAAAAAACAAAAGAAATGCTATATATGAAATCACTTGATGAACTATTGCATCAAAGACGGAGCATCCGGCAATATGATGCACAAAAAGATGTATCGAAAGAGTGCATAGAGAACCTGCTGGCTGCAGCTCTTGAAGCCCCTTCGTGGAAAAACAAGCAGACAAGCCGCTATCACGTAGTGACGTCGGCGGATGTCCGTACCCAGTTAAAAGAATGCCTTGCGCCCCAAAACAGAATCTCGGTAGCCGATGCTCCCGTACTGATTGTCACTACTTTCGTGAAAGGCATTGTGGGGTTTGAAAGGAACGGCACTCCGACCAATGAACTTGCAGACGGATGGGGCGTTTATGACCTCGGCCTGCAAAACGCTATTTTTCTACTGAAAGCAACGGAAAACGGACTCGACACCATCGTGCTGGGGTTAAGGAATGCCGACGCTATCCGCAGTATACTTCATATTCCGGACGATGAAGTGATTGTGTCGGTCATCGGATTAGGCTATCGGAGTAAAGATTCTATTCGTCCCAAGCGAAAGGATATAAGTGAGATTGCAACCTATTATTAATAGAAAAGATTATGAGTCATTCAAAAGTAAACTACCATTATTGTACAGTTGAGGACGTTGAACTGTTCTACCGTACAGCCGGAGACAACACGAAACCGGCTATCTTGTTGCTGCACGGTTTTCCCAGCAGCAGCCACATGTTCCGCGATTTAATTCCGGAACTGGCAAATGTTTTTTATGTCATAGCTCCCGACTATCCGGGATTCGGTCAGACTAAAGCACCGGGACGCGACAAGTTCGATTATACATTCGAACACCTGACGGATATTGTGGAAGCCTTTACACAAAAGCTGAATCTGAAGCATTTCGCCCTCTATGTATTCGACTACGGTGCGCCCATCGGCTTTCGCCTGGCCATGCGCCATCCGGAGCGAATCACGGCCATCGTCAGCCAAAACGGAAATGTCTATCGGGAAGGCCTTGGAAAGAAATGGACTGCCCGCGAAGCCTATTGGCGCAATCCCACTCCCGAACTTCGGGAGGAATTCACTTCTGCCTTTGCGCCTGAAACGATTAAAGGGCAATATTTTGGGGGAACAGAAGAAGGGACAGTTTCTCCTGACGGCTATACACTTGACATTGCTTATATGTCCCAACCCGGACGTGCCGAAATCCAGTCCGACTTGATTCTGGACTATCGCACCAATGTGGCTCTCTATCCGGCATTCCAGACTTATCTGCGTAAGTACCAGCCGCCCCTTTTGGCTGTGTGGGGAAAGAATGACCCCTCCTTTATTCCGCAAGGTGCGGAAGCATTCAAGAAGGATGTACCGGAGGCAGAGGTGCATTTGATTGATTCCGGGCATTTTGCACTCGAAACCCATGCCAAGGAGATAGGAAGAATGATTATATCGTTCATGAAAAGAGAACTTCGGTAATCTGTTTGCAAACTTAAATCGAAAATTTCAAACTCCATTTCTCAACGATCGTTATTATATCTTTCAGATTGACGGGCTTGGACAAGAAATCATTGCATCCGCAAGCATTAGCTTCTTCTTTGTATGAGCTGAAGATAGAGGCCGTTACAGCAATAATAGGAATATCAGGATTAAACTTTCGGATTTCTCGGGTAGCAATAAAGCCATTCATTATCGGCATCTCTATATCCATGAGTACAATGTGAACCGATTGTTCTTTCACTATATTTACTGCTTCCAGGCCATTTACAGCATGAAGTACATTATAATTTCTTCTTTTCAATATGACTGCCATCAAAAGATATTGGCTTGGAATATCTTCAGCTACTAGTACGGTTCGGATATTGGTACTCAAACCAATGTCATTCTGTTGAGGATTCATATTTGGTGAATGAGGACTTGCCATTGTACAATGTTAATATAAATTCAATACCGACGATCAATATAATTCCTCCGGATTTGCATTGCTCTCTTCAAACCAAGAAGTACGAGTATTATCCTTTATCCAGTCGGTATAACTTGGATAAGCACTGATGATAGAAGAACGTTCCTTTGGATACTTCCATGCCGGTGAATCTTTTGTTTTACGGGGAAAATCCAAAGCCCACGAATACATCTCTTCCATACGGTAATATACATCTTTGGAGTCATCTGAACGGTCTTTTCCCGTACCCAATAATTTGCAGTCCATCTTTGCGGTCGGTTTATAATCGGGTAAATGAATCTCGTGGGAACGGGAGCCGACAAAGATAAATGGGTTGAACTCGAGTGTGGACAGCTTGCTGATTGCCGATTTTAAGATAAGGGAAACCGTCTGTTTATCGGCTGTGACCCGACTCTTCCCTTTGTCCGTATTGATAAAAGCACCGTTAAAATGTGCGATATCGCTTACATTGTTCCATACAATGAGTGTAGTGTTATCATTATCTTCTTCCAGAGTAGCTCCCTCTAACGAACTTATAATGCTTTTATCTATAGGTAATGCTATTCCGAAACCTATCTGGGTGGAGCCTGCTGCCCCTTTAGCTATCGGCTCGAACTCTAAAGTGATTTTTGTAATACCATTTGCTTCGTTTTTCTCAAGGGTATATGCATAATTGACAACAAAATCATTCATGTCATAATCTCCTTGATTTGGCCATAAGTCCTCAAATGCAAGAGTTCCGTATGTGGATTCGGAAGCGACTGCTACTTCAACCGGATCAATCACAGTGCCTGGCTGGATTGCATCAGGTATCGGGCTGGAAGACACGGCAATTAACACATCGTTGAAATCATAATCGGATTTTGCATTGCCAATCGGCCGAATATCTAAACCCGTCACACAATAGCCATAGTCTTCAATCCAGCGTGTTACAGCCTGTGACTTACCGACTTGATTTAACTGAGGGGTTGAATAGTAGTTACCTCGTACATCACCATCCTTCTGCGGATATAACGTAGAACCGATTATCCTTTTAAAGCTGTATGCAGAAGCATCTGTTATGGGGGCTCCGTTGCACTTATAACCTTCACGTGCTACTGCAAAACCGATTCGTGTCCCTTCGGGGAAAGTCTTACTGTATTGGTTGCCGTCCCAATAAAGAAGCTGTAACTTTAATCCTGCCGGGCAATACATCTGATTCGTATTAGGCAATAACATGGTCATGTGAAGAGTAGCAGGAGTTAAAGAGTTCATGGATGACAACTCGCTTTCAATGTAGTTATAATACATCAACGAATTGTATGTGTTCATATTATTCAGATAAAAATTACCGTCGCCAATATAGGTAACCCAAACCTCTGCACCATTTTTGCCTACAACTCTTAAATCTGAATTCTTCGAGAAATCAGCGTCCTTTACATTCTGCTTTTCAGGATATAAACTATTGACTTGATTAATGAAACCGGCAGGAAGAGCTGTGGTAGACACCAAGCTGGAGCCTCCTTCTTCAGCCGGAACAGGAATACCCATGCTGTTTACTTCTGCGTCTTTATAAGGAATGCAAAGTCCTTTGTAGTTATTGCTGATATGTTCAGTTATCGTATACTCTTCGTCTCCTGCGCCCCGTGTCCGTGTAGCCGTTGGGAATGGGACAGGCGTAAAACTAGCCGTAATGACATCCTGGATATCATAGCTTGGAAGCCCTTCCGCATCTCCTACAGAATATCCGGCAGAAAGAGGAATGATGTATAATTGGGAAATATTTTTCCCGACTACCACTTTAGCTTCCAGTTCTCCTGCCTTATTGGTATAACCGACAAAAACAGGATTCTCCAGTTTGCCGTCCTCATTTAAACAGGGTCTACTGGTGTAAATACCAAATTCCACACCTTCAGCCGCTTTTCCATTAAGGTCTGCCGCATGAATAACAACGGATGTCTTTTCTGTTTTCAGAGAGAAGTCAGTAAGTAATCCAACTTTGTTGTTGTCCTGATTTTCATTGTCTGGATTATACAGGTTCTTTTCTTCTAAGCACGAACCTAAAAACAACTCGCAAATCCAGAATAATAGACATGTTAAGTTTACCTTTTTCATAATAAATGTATATTATACTTTTAAAAGTATGTTTGTTTCATGCAAATATAGCTGATACTACAACTACTTGTTATCTAAAAACGCGGAGAATTCTTAACAGAAAGTACGTATTCAGGTAATAATTCTACCTATTTGCTACCACTTCTTTGCTTATGAGAGGTATTAAAACTATCGTGGTAATATTCTCTTTTGATTGGTTGTGGTATAAATCCGTTTTTTTATAGATTTACACGACTCTTTTGTGAAATGTATTTATCTCTATACTGTTCTCCAACATCCCTTAAGCATTTATTAATATGAAGCGTTTAGGGACGTTGGCGAACAGTATTAACGGACTGTTTTCTTATACTATTCTTTTTTGTCAGTCAGTATTTTCCAGATGATAGCAGATAGCGCAGCTCCTACGCATGGAGCAGCAATAAAGAGCCATAGCTGTGCTAAGGCTTCACCGCCTGCAAACAGAGCAGGTCCGATACTGCGTGCCGGATTGACAGAGGTTCCGGTTATAGGAATACAAACGATGTGGACTAAAACCAATGTGAGGCCAATGGCTAGCCCGGCAAACTTAGGTGCCGAATTTTCATTGGCTGTTGTACCTAGTACTACTAATACGAAAATAAAAGTAAATACCGCTTCTGCAATAAATGCGGGGACGAGTGCAGCTTCTCCGAAACTGTTTGCACCGGTGCCTGTTATGCCTAGTCCTGATGTTATGGCATAAAGGATGGCCGAACCGACTATGGCACCTATTACTTGCGACACCATGTAACCAATTGCTTCACCGGTTTTCATACGTCCGGAAAGCCATACTCCAAGTGTGATGGCAGGATTGATGTGGCAGCCCGATATGCCTCCAATGGTATATGCCATTGCTACGACCGATAGGCCGAATGCAAAGGCAATGGTTAACACGGCGGCAACTGAAGTTGCTCCTCCATTAAGTACAGCTGCTCCGCAGCCCATCAGAACAAGCACCATTGTTCCAAGTGCTTCTGCTAAAAATTTCTTGTTCATAACTTTTTTTATTTATGGAAATAGTAAATTCTTATTCAAAACTGTATTTTCATTCTTCTCATACGCAAACTAAACTCCCGTTTTATGAAGCATCTCAATCAAGGCATTCTTCTCCAGTGGTTTAGGCAGGAATCCGTTAAAACCTCTGGACAGCACTTTTTCCTTATCGTCATTATAGGCAAAGGCTGTAACGGCTATAATGGGAACGTTTGATTCGAGCTGCCTGATTGCATCGGTAGCTTGGTAGCCGTCTACTACAGGCATACCTATATCCATTAAAATGACATCAGGGTTACATTCTAGAAACTTAGAGATAGCTTCTTCACCGTTCTCTGCACGTACCAGCTTATATTCTTTCCCTAAATATGCCTTGTAGAGTGCATAGTTGTCATCCATATCCTCGGCAATAAGGATCGTTTTACATATTCCCTTGCCGGCAGGATTAGATGTTCCCGTTGTCTGTATTACTTCTTTTGTTTCTAATGGCAGGAAGTCCAATGGCTTGGCCGGTAAGGTAAACCAGAAAGTGGAACCTTTGCCTAATTCCGATGTAACGCCGATGGTCCCTCCCAGCTTCTTTATGATAGTCTGACTGATGGAAAGTCCAAGTCCTGTACCTTGCCGTTTTGCATCTAATTTTGTAAATCGCTCAAACACTTTATCCTTTTTATCAGCCGGAATGCCGGTTCCGGTGTCTGAAACAAAAAAATACATTCCATTATCTCTTAATTCATACCCTAACGTGATGCTACCCTGCGATGTATATTTAAGTGCATTAGACAAGAAGTTGGAAATAACCTGTGATAATCGGTTCTTCTCAGTATGGATAAAACAAACAGGCAGTTGGGGCTCAAAATGTATCTTTACGGGGCTGTCGGCTCCTTCCAACCGAAGACGGAAAATTCCTTCCAGTTCCCGCATTACTCTGTTTACATCTACATCGGTGTATATGAACTCTAATGTGCCAGCCTCTATTTTTGACATATCCAGAATGTCGTTTACCAATTGGAGGAGCATGCCGGTATTCCCTTTGATGATTTCTATGTAAGAATTGCGTTCTTCTTCGGTAGCAGTTGGCAATAATCCTGCAAAACCCACAATCGCATTCAGTGGAGTGCGGATTTCATGGCTCATATTTGCCAGAAAAGCTGTTTTCTGCTCACCGGCGAGTTCTGCCGTTCTTTTTGCCTTTTCCAACTCTTCTTGTATCTTCTTTTGTTTGGTGATATCACTGACCGTCAGTAATACCTTGCCATCGCAGTTTAATTCCAAATAACTTCCGGATACGCTGACGATGCAATCAATATAATCACCTTTATCTTCAGAAAGATAAAGCTGCATGGGAACTTCCAACTGCGAAAAATGTTTTTTATCACAAAAACATTTTTTTATCGCATTCCGTACTGCACAAACCTCGCAATTCTTGTGCGTTCCGCAGGCACCGGCATCCAATGCATTTTTGCAACGGAGCAACTCACCCACTCGATGTGGTTCCGAACTCTCTACAGCTTTTGTTAGCCTGTAATAATTTGTTTTTTCTACAAAGAATTTTTTATTGGCTAGAAGTATGAAAGCATCTACGTTACACAAAATGGTGTCGGATAATTCTTTTATAGAACAAGTTTCATTTTTCTCTTCGAGAAGTTTGTTTTTCAAACTTCTCTTTTGGTATAGCTCTGCCCATAATAAAGCACAAAAAAAAAGAACCAGGCAAATAAAGATTAGCTCTTGCATATATCTATTATTAATAGTAGTTTCTTAAGATTTACTTTGCTGATGTACCTCCCGTTTGCACGGATTTTATTACTTAAGATAAGTGTCAGTAAAGGAATCCTGAATATTCTCAGACAAAAATAGACAATATCCCTTTCTTTATTCACTTTTGATGATGAATAAAAGGACATGGTTTTAAATAGGTATATTTTTTACCCGAATGGATATACTCACCGAGTAACCAATCCGCTAATTTTGCTAATATTATATTTAATACTAAAACCTTCTGCTAAAAAGAACGGATACAATGCTTTGAAGAAGAGAGGTAAAAAGTATGGATAAACTTTTTATAGATAGAGGTGACACCTAACAAACAACAACAATAAATATGAAAAGAGTACTATATATCATTTTGTTATGGCTTGGAATGACCGGGAACTTATATGCACAAGATAAAGAGGAAATAGATTATATATTGGTTTTGAATTCTATTAATTTTAACGAGGTCAAAACACGTCTGCTCTTCGAAACTATTCGGGATGAGTTTACTTCAGACCACGTTAAAGTAGTCAGTGAAAGCTTGGGCTTAAAACTGGCTGTAAAGGAAGAAGCTCTTGCCGTGCCGTCTCTGCAGTCCTTGGAGGAAGCTGATGCCAAGCTCCATTATTTACGGGAAAAGTATGAGCACAAACGGAAACCGCTGGTTTTGCTGTTTATAGGTGATCCGGGCTGGTTGTTGTGCAAACCTTTATTTGAGGATATTTGGAAGGATGTACCGACTGTCATCAGTATGGCACGTGACCGTATGGCTCCTGACATAAGTGTGATGTTGGACAAAAATGAAACGCGTCTAAAATCGGAATTAAGACCCACTAAAGAAGTACTGAGGTCTTATAATGCAGTGGCACTTAAGCAGCCGGTGTTCATAAAGGAAACGGTATCGCTGATGCGCAAGTTGATGCCTGGTATGAATAAAATAGCTTTTATCTCCGACCAACGTTACATCAGTCTTTTTACCCGTATCGAACTGAAAGACACATTGGATACGTATTTCCCTGATATAAAGCTCCAGGAGTTGACCAGCCCTCAACTGGATACGCAAGATCTTCTGGACACGCTTTCAACAGAAAAGAAACATACCGGGCTGATTTATTACTCTTGGTTTGTACCAATGCGCAAAAGTATTGATACCTATCTGGATGACAACATACAAACCATAGTTTCTGCTTTTTCCAAGGCTCCGGTCTTCATATTAACGGATTTGAATCCGGAAACAGGCAGTTTTGCCGGAGGGCATTATATTAATGTGAAATCTCTGGCAGAAACATGTATTGATGTGCTATATCGTATCCTGAATGGGGAACAACCTCGTGATATGCCCCTTATGATGGGAGGAAAGCCTAAGACGATACTGAATTATACGCACCTCTCGCACTATGATATTCCGGTAGAGTTGTTCCCTTCAGAGGCGGTTTACGTACAAGCGCCTCTAAGTTTCTGGGAAAAAATAAGTGGACTATTATTATGCTGATAGTCATATTCTCATTGATAGCCATCATCATTATGATGCGGATGTGTGCCTATGCTCTCAAACAACGCTCACGTGAGCGGAAAATCAAGACGTTGAAAGATAATAAGGTTTTTCTGGAGAATCTGTTCAGTAACCTGTCAGTGGCGGTTGCGGTGCGGGATATACAAGATGGGTTACGATTCCTTTTTTGGAATAAAGAGGCCGAACATATATTCGGGGTCAGCCGGAAAGAGGTAATGGAAAACATGGATGCGGCTTTGTCTTCCAGTGAGATGATGCTGACCATGAATCGGAACGATCTGGAAATACTTGAAAAAGACAAGCGGTTTTCCGGCTTAAGCCGGTTCGATGCTCCGGATGGTAGCGCACTTTTCCTTTATGTAAACAAACGTATCATTTCACATCCGGATGGAAGAAGATGGTTGCTTATGACCGCCTGGGATATGACGGAGCAACAACAGAATGTCGAAAAGCTGGCAGAATTGAACAAGCGCCTGCAAACAGTCATGGAGGTTTCGCAGATGAGCCTTTGGACGTATGACATCAAGAAAGATATACTTACTTATGATGGTATCAATGGTATCTCAGAAATCATGCCTACAGGCAATCAATGCAAATTGAAAAACTTTTTGGACTTGATTTCTCCTGAAATGAGAGATCGTGTCAGCAGAAATGTTTTCAGATTCTTGAAGGGGGATGTACCTTCACTTCACGAGGAATTTACTTTGTACAAAAGCTTTAGCCGGACATTGGATACTCCTGTCTGGATATGTAGCCATTCAACGGTAATGAAATATGACGCTGAAGGAAATCCTGTAATAATAGTTGGTGCTAATAAAGATATCAGTGAGCAGAAGGAACTGGAAGAGACTCTCCTTCAGGCAAAAAGATCGGCTGAAGAAGCGAATAGGCTGAAAGATGTATTCTTGGCGAACATGAGTCATGAAATCCGTACGCCGCTCAACTCCATTGTCGGTTTTTCCAGTCTGCTGGCTGAAACGGAGGATTCTGAGGAACAAGCCGAGTATTCGGGAATCATCCAGAACAACACGGAGTTATTACTCCAGTTGATTAACGACATATTGGATCTCTCTAAAATTGAAGCGGGAACAATGGAGTTCGTCTATAAGGATGCGAATATATATGCCCTGTTTTCGGAACTCGAAAAGACAACCCGTTGGCGTGTGAAGAAGTCTGCTGTGGAAATCATCTTTGAAGACTCTCCCCAAGGAGTGGTGCTGAGGATTGATCCGAACAGGTTCATGCAGGTGGTCAATAATTTTATGACAAATGCCATAAAGTTCACCCGTCATGGCAGTATCCGTTTTGGATATAGGCGGCAGGAAAACGGTGACTGGTATTTATATCTGACGGATACAGGCGAGGGAATACCTGCCGAGAAAGTAAAGACAGTCTTTGACCGTTTTGTAAAGTTAGATGCTTTCAAACAAGGAACGGGACTGGGACTTTCCATCTGTAAGAGTATAATAGATCGCTTTGGCGGAGATATCGGAGCCGATTCGCAGCCTAGCGTAGGTTCAACCTTCTGGTTTACCCTACCTGGTAAAAGAATGGCAGTAGATTGATTGAACAGGTAAAATTACGAGTTATGTATAAGATAGTAAAGAGTCGTTTTTGGTTTCTTTTGTTTGTAATGTTGTGTGAAGTTGTATGGATAGGGGCGGTGCACAGTGCCCCTTCCAGACAGCTGGTTATCAAAGGTGACCGTGCTTTTCCGCCTTACGAGTTCATCAATGACCAAGGAGAACCGGATGGTTTTAATGTCGAACTGATTCATGCTGTCATGAAAAAAGTGGGTATGCCCTATACGCTTTCTCTGGAGTATTGGCCACAAGTGGTAGAGGAGTTTCAGGCTGGGAAAGTGGATGTAATAACAGGAATCATGTATTCTAACCGTCGGGCGGAAATATTCAAATTCGGAGCAATCCATACCTTTGTTTATCAGGATGTAGTATATCGCAAAGGACGTACCCCTATTACCGAGTTGGAAGATTTGGAAGGACTGGAAATTATAGTACAGAATGGAGCCATTACTCAGGAGATATTGGAGAATATGGCTATTAAGACACATATTATTGTTGTACCGGATTTATATACAGGACTCCGCATGTTGTCCGAAGGAAAGCATGACTTAGCTTTGTGCAACGAGGAAATGGGATTGAGCATCATAAAAAAATTAGAACTGGACAATCTGGAAATGTCCGAACTTGACTTACCTCCCGACGAGTATTGTTTTGCAGGGAAAAGCGATTCGTTATTGACAGTCATAGACAAGGCATTTTATAAGTTGCAGCGTGAAGGCGAGTATGACCGAATTTTCAATAAGTGGTTCAGCACTCCTATTCACAGAGTTCCCTATTGGATTTACATCACATTGGGTATATTGGTTATAGTGGTTGCCATCGGTTATCTGTTTATAATCTTGTTGCGCAGGCAGGTAAGGAAAGCAAATAACGAAGCTAAACAGCAGAATATAAAACTCTCTCTTGCTATTAAGGGATCTAATATCGCATTTTGGGAGTTTGATACGGCTACTCAAATATTCAAGGCTTATAATGATCCGGTGAATAATTATAATGAGTCCCACACGCTTACACTGGATGATTATCATCGGTACATGGCTACATCAGATCTCATTGCGATGAAACCTTATCTTGAACTTATGCTGGAAGGTCGTGACGAAAGTTACTCTTTGGATGTAAGAATGAAAACACCCAATGACAAGGAATGGCACGAATGTATTATAACCGGAATTCCTTTTGAAAAATCCCCTCTTACCGGACGGGTAACTAAATATGTCGGTTTCCGGCAGGATAATACGGAAATTGTGAAGTTGAACCGGGAAGTGAATGAATATGTACGGAAGATGCGTTACGTATTTAATCATAGCAACATTTTGATATGGGAATTCGATGTTGCCACTCGAATGCTCCGGCTGGACTTTGGTGACGAGAGCCTGCAAGAGATTATATCCATAGAGGAACTACTTCAGGAACGGATTATCCCATCCCAACGGGAAGAAGTCCGCTTGTTTATGGAGCGCCTGGCCAATAGACAGGAAGAAGATTTCACCTTACAATGGGAAATGCTTCCACAGAAGAATAGTGAAAATAAGGATGCACGCTATGCCATCATCAACGGGATGCCGATGAGGGATGCTAATGGGAGAATTATAGCTTACTCCGGGGTAAGGCGTGACGTGACAGACCTTATCTGTACACAGAACAGGCTGGAGCACGAAACGCAGCGCGCTTTGCAGGCCGATAAGTTGAAATCGGCTTTTTTGGCCAATATGAGCCATGAGATACGTACTCCGCTGAATGCGATTATCGGCTTTTCCGGATTGCTGCAAGAAACAGATGACCCGCAGGAACGGAAAGAATATTCACAGATTATCAATACAAACAATGAGCTGCTGCTTAATCTGATTAACGATATATTGGACCTTTCGCGTATAGAATCCGGCGAGGTAACACTGTATAATGAACATTTTAACCTGGCTTGCTACTTCGAGAAGTTATCTGCCTCCTTGCAGCAACGATGTGTGAATCCTGATGTGGAGTTTATCGTAGACAAACCGTATGCAGAGTGTAATGTTTATCTGGATCGTAGCCGTTTGGCACAGATATGTACCAATTTTACTACCAACTCCATCAAGCATACTCAAAAAGGCAGTATTAGAATAGGCTATTTATATAAAGACGGCGGTATTTGGATCTATACGCAAGATACCGGCAATGGTATACCGGCAGATAAGCAGCATCTTGTCTTTCAACGGTTCGAGAAACTGAACCCTTTCGTACAAGGTACAGGATTGGGATTATCTATTTGCAAGGCGATTGTCGACGCCTGTGGTGGTAAAATTGGATTTACCTCCAAAGAAGGAAAAGGTTCCAGGTTTTGGGCATGGTTGCCATGTGAAGCCGAGATTGTTTGCTAAAGATGAATTGTAAGATGAAGCATAAAAGAGTATATATATTATTTCTGATAGGGTGGACGATGAGCCTTTCCCTGCAAGCACAGAATAACCCTTTCAAGATAGATGATGAGCTATATGCGGACTATCAACGCTGCAACAAAGTATTGAAAGAGAAGGTTGTTCTTGCCATGGCCGACTCCCTGTTTCACAAAGCAGCCCGGAAAGGAGATGTGAAAGCGCAGTGCCTTGCTCTGCATCTTAAAAGTGACCACTATTATTATGTAGAAGATATCCCCACTCTGCGAAAAGCAATAAAGCGTGTAAGGGACTTTGCCATAAAGACTCCGTACAAACAGTATGTCTTCAGTCCTTGGGCAAAGTTAATAACTTATTATACAAGGCAAAGGGACTATGGTGCGGCAATGAAAGAAGTGCAAGCCTATCGGGAAGAAGCCATCCGCTTGAATAATGCCTATGCCATATCTTTTTCCTATCGTTATATAGGGAATATCTACTTGTTACAAAGTAATCACGTGAGAGCCATCCAAGAATATATGAAAGGCATCCATTATAGCATCACACAACATGAAACGACCAATCTGCATGAGATCTATCTGTCTGTTGGAAAAGCTTATCGTTATATGAAGCAATATGATTCAGCTTTCGTGTATTTTGAAAAGGTTTTGGAAATGATACCGGAAAACACAAAGTTTAATATTTATTTGCCCATGTCCACTATGGCTTTAGAACAGAACAAAATGGAAATCGCTACGCAATATATGGAAAAGATGGAGAAGTGGATAGCCAAATATCCGCTTCATGGTGCAGACCGAGATAGCTACTTTGCACATATGTCCCGATACTATAGTAAGTGTAAGAATTTTGACAAGGCCATATCCATGACTGATTCTATAAAAAACGCATTTCCACTAGCCCAACAAAAATATCTGCTATATAGTGATATGGCAGATTATGAGCAGGCTTTCAAATGGTTGAAACAGCTTCGCAATATGGAAAAACAAAAGGCGAACAAGGAGGTGAATGACAAATTGAACGAATTGACCGTACGTTTTGATACGGAACGCCTGAAGGCAGAGAAGAACCGCTTGGCTTTGCAGAACTCCCAGCTTAAACTACAACAGACTGAGAGCGAAAAACAACTGATAAAAACAGAGCAGGAACGTACCCGGCTGGAATTAGATAATAGAGAACTGGCACTGAAACAACAACAAAATGAATTGGACAAGAGCCATAAGGAAACCATTTATCAGCAGGAACGGGCAAAGACCATGGAGATGTACAGTCGCCAGCACTTTACTATGTCTGTCATATTAGGGCTACTTCTGCTTGTTCTCCTTGTTTTTGCGGTTATTTACTATGTCATGCGTCGCCACAGTATGGAGCATCTGCGCCGGGAGAAGGAAATAGCTGTAAAGGCTCGTGGACAAGCGGAAAGTGCACGTGAACAAGCGGAAGCAGCCCGGAAGCAGGCAGAAAATGCCAATCACCTGAAATCCCTCTTTCTACAGAATATGAGCCATGAGATACGTACTCCGCTGAATGCCATTGTTGGCTTTACCGAGGTGTTGAATAGTGATGAAGATTTGGGACTTACGGAAGAAGAACGGAAAGAGATGCTGGAGCTGATAAACACCAATACCGAACTACTCACCACTTTGGTAAATGATATTTTGGACTTATCGAAGCTAGAAAGTGACACCTATACCCTGTCCCTCTCCCCTGTTTCTATTACAGAACTATGCCATGCGACACTTGCTAGTGTCGCCCACCGCATATCCCCCGGTGTGGAGCTTCGTATCGATGAACCGTCCAATGCCAACGAGCTGATATTAAATACTGATATAGCCCGTCTGCAACAGATACTTACCAATCTTTTGACCAATGCTTGCAAGTATACTGAGGAAGGGAGTATCACTCTTGCTTATCGGCACGATAAAACGGAATGGGAATTCTCTGTGACAGATACCGGTTGCGGTATCCCTCCGGAAAAGGCGGAAACCATTTTTGAGCGTTTTGAGAAGCTGGACTCATTCAAGCAAGGCACAGGACTTGGATTGAATATTTGTCGCCGCATAGCCGAACTGGTGGGTGGACGGGTATACTTGGATACTTCCTATACAGGTGGCGCACGGTTTGTATTTATGCATCCGGTGATTATTAAAAAGGAGAAAACAGAATGAGAAAGAGGATAATACACATATATTTATTGGTTATATTCATTTTCAGCCTAAACTCATGTCTTTTCTTACAAGCGCAGAACAACCCTTTCAAGATAGATAATGGTTCATATACCTACTATACACGCTGCCAGAAGATGCTGAAAGACAAGCAGGTGCTGGCAGTAGCCGACACCTTGTTCCATTATGCCGGGCGGAAAGGTGATGTTAAGGCGCAATGCTTGGCGTGGCATGTCAAATGCGATCACTATTATTACATAGAAGATATACCCTCTCTTCAGAAAACGATAAAGGATGCACGGAAGTTTATAGAGAAAACACCCTTTCATCAGTACTTGTTCAGTACCTGGATGAGGTTGATAAGTTATTACGAACGGCAAAGATGGTATGGCAGAGCATTGGAAGAGGTGCAAGCCATGCAAGGGGAAGCCATCCGTTTGAACAACGGGTATGGCATCTCATCAAGCTATAAGCACATGGCAAATATCTATTCCTTCCAGAAGAATTATGCAAAGGGTTTGGAATTGCATAAAAAGGCATTGGAATATGCAATCTCAAATAAAGAAACCAATAGTCTGAGTAGTATCTATCAGAGTATAGGAGCCATTTATAGCAGATACCCGGAGCAGAAGCCAAGATTGGATTCTGCTTTAGTTTATTTTCAGAAAGCATTGGAAACAGCATTGAATGGAATGCAAAAAATAGGAATTTATGTCCGCATGGCTTCCGCTGAACTGGATGCAGATCACCCGGATGCTGCATGGCCTTATTTGCAAGAAGTAGCATTCCTACGGAAAAAATATCCGCTATATGGAGCAACAAGCGATACATATTTTATCACTTTGTCCAATTATTACCGGAGAAAGGAAGATTTGGACAAGGCTATTTTATTCAGCGATTCCATAACCAGTAAGATAATACAAGCCCATCTGAAAAGGTTGATTTACCAAAGCTTGGGGGATTATAAGCAGGCTTATGAGTGGTACAACACTTATATCGGCTTAAGAGATTCCACTCGCACAAGAGAAACAGACCAGTTGTTAGCTGATCTGGCCTCCCGTTTCGATAACGAGCGGTTAAATGCGGAAAAGAGCCGCTTGGAATTGCAGAATTCCGAGATGCGCATTGCCCAAATGACCAGCGAACGCCGCTTGCTGGAAATAGGTTGGGAACGTGACACGCTGATTCTGAGAGCTATCCGTCTGGAGTTGAACAATAAGGAACTGACATTGCAGCAAAAGGAGGAAGAAGCAGCGCGCAATCGGGCAGAAGCACTCCGGCAATCGGAACGTGCGGAAAGCACCATCCGGCAAAATCATTTGAAGAATATCATCCTGGGCATAGTGGTGCTATTTTTATTCCTGGTCATTCTTTTTCTCTGGCATTACATCATACACAGAAGAAAAATGGAGATGATTGTTAGGAAAGAAAGAGATATTGCCTTACAAGCTCAAAGTGAAGCTGAACAGGCACGTCAGGAAGCCGTAAACGCCAACCAACTGAAATCCCTCTTTCTACAGAACATGAGCCATGAGATACGTACTCCGCTTAATGCGATTGTAGGCTTTACCGAGGTACTCAACAGCGGTGAAGATATGGAGCTCGAACCCGAAGAGCGCAAGGAAATGTTGGGGTTGATTGAAACTAACACCGAGCTGCTTACCACCCTGATTAATGATATTCTGGACTTGTCTAAATTGGAAAGCAATACCTATGTATTAAATCCAACTCCCGTCGGTGTGAGCGAACTTTGTCATTCGGTTATAGCCAGCATGGCTCACCGCGTACCGCCCGGAGTGGATTTGCGCCTGGAAGAACCCGATGCAGCCCATCAGATGGTATTGAATACGGATGCCGCACGCTTGCAACAAGTGCTGAATAACTTTCTGACTAATGCCTGCAAGTACACCGAGCATGGAAGCATCACTTTGGCCTATCTCATGGTGGGTAACGCTATTGAGTTTTCGGTAACTGATACCGGAAGTGGCATCCCCGCTGACAAGGCAGAAAGTATTTTTGAGCGTTTTGAGAAGTTGGACAATTTCAAGCAAGGAACGGGTCTGGGCCTGAATATCTGTCGCCGCATTGCCGGTTTGGTAGGCGGACGTGTATATGTGGATACATCCTATGTAGAAGGTGCACGCTTTGTATTTCTGCACCCAATTCTTCCGTAAGATAGAAAAAGTGTATTTTTACAAGATTTTTTAGAAACAAACAATATGCAATACTTAGGTGAAATAATATCGCTGGTCGTAGCCTTCTCGTGGACTATCACCGCATTATGCTCGGAAGTAGCGAGTAAGAGATTGGGTGCTTTGCAACTAAATGTTTTCAGAATGTTGCTATCCATGCTATTATTGTCTGTTACCCTATGGATATTTACCGGTAGCCCGCTCCCCATGTATGCAGACTTGAAAACGTGGCTGTGGCTCATACTATCCGGGGTAGTGGGTTATGTGTTGGGCGATTACTGCCTCTTTAATTCCTATATACTGATAGGCTCCCGCTTCGGCCAGCTCTTTATGACGCTCGCCCCCATCGTTGCGGCCATCTCCAGTTGGTTCATTTTGGGTGAAAGACTTTCCTCTCAGGCGATAGCAGGAATGGTAGTCACCGTAACAGGCATCGGAATCTCTGTACTCAACAAAGGAGCTACCCACAAAGTCAGTTTGAAACTCCCCTTAAAAGGGGTGTTGTTTGGTATAGGTGCCGGTGTAGGGCAAGGTGTAGGACTGGTTTTGAGTAAGGTAGGCATGAATTATTATGCCAATTCCATCCCTGACGGTATGGATAGTGTTACCAACCTGCTCCCGTTTGCTTCTACTTTTATCCGCGCCATTGCCGGGTTAGTCGGATTTGTGGCGGTAATGGCCGTGAGAAAAGAATTCTGTACTATGAAGTTAGCTATGAAAGACCGAAAAGGTGTCAATGCTGCCATTGGTGCTACGCTGACGGGACCTTTCATTGGAGTGTCTTTGTCACTGATGGCTGTACAATATACCGAGGCAGGAATTGCTTCTACTCTGATGGCATTGACCCCGATATTTATTCTTTGGCCGGCTTATGTACTGTTCAAACAACGGGTAACTGTTAAAGAAATCATTGGTGCTGTCATTAGTGTTGTAGGGATTTCATTGTTTTTCTTGTAGTGTATGTTGCATTTGTATATACCGTGTCTGCAATAACATCTCCGAACAGTAAAGCAGTACAGGTGAAAAAGTAGTTTTCAATTTTCCAGTGGGTGAGTAAATACAAACCGTGCTCCACCGGTGTATGTTGTATCCACCCATATCCTGCCACCCAATCTCTCAACATTCATTTTGCAGATGGAGAGCCCTAGTCCGGTTCCTTGGGCATATTCGTTCAGTTTCTCAAAACGTCCAAATACCTTTTCCGCTTTTTCCGGAGGAATACCGCAGCCGGTGTCTGCAACTGCGAATTCCACTTCATTACTATCTTTCAATACGCGGATGGACAAACAAATACTCCCTGATGGGGTAAACTTACTTGCATTGGTTAATAGATTAATCAGTATTTGCTTGAGCCGTTGTTCATCTGTCCTCAGAATTAGTAAGTCTACCGTGCTTTCAAATCGATATTCTGCTTCAGTGCGGCGTGTTTGTTCTACTGTGCTGAGCACAATTCCACACATGCTGACTACCTCACAATCAGCGAAAACAAATTTTGTTTTTCCGGATTCCAAGCGAGAAATATCCAATATATCATTAATCAAATGAAGTAATAGTTGGGAGTTGTTTTGAATAATCTTATTGTATTCTGATTTTTCTTCCCTGCTGCTTTCCTCTGCATTTGCCAATATATCTGAAAAACCTACTATTGCATTCAACGGAGTACGTATCTCATGGCTCATATTGGCAAGAAATGCCGATTTTAGCCTGTCGGATTCTTCCGCTTTGTCTTTTGCTTGGTGCAGTTCCTCGCCTTGCTGTCTCAGATGGGATCTTAATTTCCTGATATGACTGATATAAAAGAGCGCCATAAGAAGACATACAATCAGGAATATGATTATTGAAACTACTACAATGACTTCATACTTATATTGTTCGATAAACGGAATCGTCCGGTTTACCAGACGTGTGTCTTTTGGCAGACTTATGCTGTCTACTCCACACTCATGGATGCGTTTTACATCGAATACATAGCCGTTTGGGATCTTATGGATGCAGACCTTCTGTCGTGTATCACGCTCTAAATAATCAATACAATCATTGGCTAGTTCTTTTCCTTGGGTACAGTAATCCGGCATGTACCCCCCTAATGCCCAGTTACCCAAACCTACAGAGGAAAGCGTAAAGACTGGTAATTCCGGGTTGGCGTCATGCAGCATATAGGTGGTGTTTCCTAATACATAGTCTTCTGTACAGTCTACACGCCACGTACCTACCAGTACACAGGTACTGTCCGATACACTTCGTATTCTACCGTTTACTTCCATAAAAGTCTGTCGGCGCCCATCAAGAAGTTCCAGCTCGTATTCCGGAAATTTCTGCATCTCCTTTTTCAGCCATGTCTGCATACAGACACCTCCGAATGTATTGTCTGAAAGAAAAAGTATTTTAGAAGTATTGGGGTAAAAACGTTGTACCAATTGGATATTTTTCTCCAGATTATATTCATAGACATACCCTCCTACGATATTGTATCCAGGAAAGTCCGTATAGATGTCTTTATTCTCCGGTTCCCAGTTTTGCAGGCTGGTCGAGTCTTTTGGCAAAATCAGGGTATTACGGCTGACCAGACCGCATAGGGCAGGCATATGTTGGACCTTATCCGGATCTTGGGAAAGATAGGCAGACCAAGCCTCCTGCCCCAGCAGAACAACTAGAGCAGGAGTATTGCTACCTATATATTTCAAAAGGATCTCCTCCATTTTTTCTCTCCATAGATAGGCTTCGGAAAGATTCTTGCAGTTCAACGTTTCAACTGCGACCCTGTAACGTCCGTTGCGAGCTTTATAGGCTTCCATAAAAGCCGAGATGTTTTCTGAGGTTCTATGTATATCGGGATTATATGAAGTAATAATCAAAATCACTTTATCTGGTGTCTGGTACGCATGAAGTGGAAGTAATACAAACAGTATTATATAATTAAATATGATAAGCTTTAACAAGTGTTTCATCATCTGTCTTAATATTATTCAAATTATATATATGATTTACTTTCTCTTCAAAAAACTTCTAAACTGAAGGAGGACAATCTTCTAAAATTAAAGTTCATCCTTCATATTACAGTAACAATTCAATTCTAAAATCCGTTATATTTTTCCAATAACAGACTTTCATCCCCGCTAGAAATATTCCGATTACAAAGATAAAGGTTGATATTAACAAGAAAGTATCTATTTCGGTAAAAAAAGTATTTAAATAATCCGACGCATATGAATACTAAAAAATAGGATACTATGAGTTTTATATTTCATCTTTTGGTTTATATTAGATTATTATTGTAACAAATATAGTATATTCCATTTTCACCTTCTTCGCTCATGATATGTTTAAACTTTTGTTTGCTATTAGTAATTTGATGCTTTTTATATCCAGTAAAAATTGTATTACTATACTTTTATACCTACTATTTTTACCTTAATATATACTCAACGCAAGAATCTTATCGCCTACCTTTAAGCAAAATATCTGAACCAAATGTTCTTTATCCAAAAGAACCATAGATTCCGTTCGAGTAATTCAACTTCCATACGCATTTACGTTGGAGATATAGGAGTAGGTATTGCTAAGGACAATCAACAGCGTGCTTTTGAACAGTTCGAGAAGTTAAAAAAACAGGTTTGAGACTGGCTATTAATAATGAAAAGATAGGTGTAAATAATGAAGAAGATCAAGGAGCGACTTTCTAAGCATGGTTCCTATGTCATGTAGAAAACTCCTAAAAAAGAAAAGTCATGAAAAAAACAAATCTTTAAACACTGTTCCACAAATGGCGACAGTGTCGGAAATGCCTCGTTGCATTCTTGTTGCGGAAGACAATGATAGTAATTATTTATTAATAAAAGCTATATTGAAGAAGTGTGATTTGACAAGGGCTTGTAATGGGGCTGAAGCAGTAGCTCTTGCTATGCAACATCATTATGATGCTATTCTGATGGATATTAAGATGCCGGTAATGGACGGATTAGAAGCAACTCGTCGAATTAGGGAAGTGGATAAGAACGTACCGATCATAGCAGTTACAGCCAATACCTTCGATTCAGATCGAGCCAAGGCAATTGAAGCCGGGTGCAGTGCTTTTATAGCTAAGCCATTAAAAAAGTCAGATGTAGAGATGGTTTTAAGAAAGTTATAGTTTGGTTATTTTAGCCTCATCTTTCAATATGATTTGCAGTAAACTTACACGTATTCTTAATAAGTACCAAATATACCCGAAAGAATACTTTAAACATGAGATAGACTTTCACCAATACAAAATAAAGAAAGTATCTTTGACCCAATATTAGTATAAAGAGTATGACCAGTAAAAGGAGTATGTCGGAATTATGTACACGCAAGCAAGAAGAGTGTATGTACTTTACCCCGGTTAGTTCCGTAGGATTTGAAGATTTACACCTTTCGGAACCTAACTTCCAGTTTGTACATAATACAAATGATAATTATATGTTATTTGTATTGTCCGGAGAGATTAAAATGACATTTAGTCAATATCAAAATAAAATATTCGAAGAAGGTAAGATGTTTTTTCTCCCTCGGAATATGAGTTTTATAGGAACAGTGATTAAACCAGCACACGTGGCTCTGTTAAAATATAACAGCATAAAATTCGAATGTATGGAAGACCGGATACGTTTGCTTATCAAGAAAAAAGCAGAGGGCTCTTATACATGGGACAAGGTAAATCTTAAGCCTGAATTGAGGCAATGTGTGGAGGAACTTATTCATTATAGGAAACATGGGCTTTCCTGTAATCATATCTATATTATAAAATCGCAGGAAATATATCTAATCTTCAAACATTTTTATACTGATGATGAACGCATACAAGTTTTCTACCCATTTATCGGTCAAGACCCGAATTTCGCCGAATTGGTAATAAGTAATTATATGTATGCGAAAACAGCCGAAGAACTTGCTGCACGTTTGGGATATGGTATTAAAACATTTCGTGAATTATTTAAAGAGAACTTTGGAGAAACCCCTTATAAATGGATGCAGGAACAAATGGCTCACCAGCTTAAAGGTAAGTTAATGAAAAAGGAAATTCCGTTCAAGCAGATTATGTTCGAGTTCAGGTTTACTACCACTTCTCATTTCATAACATTCTGCCGCAAACATTTTGGTGGAACTCCAACAGAAATACGTAATGGAAAAGTGGCCGATGAGTAGCCACTGATACTTAAGAGTGAAAAATAATTTCAACTTATTACATTTGAATAAACTATACCAGAATATAACATTCCGTATTCTTATCTGATAAAAATATATGGGTAAAGAAACATATAGGTTCTTTTGTATATCATAAAATTACACATGGATCTAATGTACGTATAATGTGCATAGACTTAGAGACAACTCCCAAAGATAATCTTTTTGGATTATGCAAATTCGCTTGACTAAAATATTTAAGTACTATTTTTACCCTAATTTATACTTGCAAATATACACCAATCGCTAAATTTGCATAAATTAGTATTGCTAATTCTGAAGTATAAATCTGTAACCGGTAGAATAGAAATATCTGGAAGACTCCTGCATATTTTTTATGAAACGTAATGAGAGGATTACAAATATGAGAAAAGTAGATGTAATAAAAGAAATTGTAGAAAAAACAAGTATTGACCGAACCAAAGTTTCAATCATTATAGAAGCATTTATGAACACAATAGAATCTTCTGTTATTGATGGACAGAAAGTTATTTTTCGTGGATTCGGCACTTTTCAACTGAAACGTCAGAATAAAAAGGTAGCTCGCGATATGTATCGAAACATCAATATTGTTCTCCAGCCATATGATGTACCAACATTTAAGCCTTCTGTCGAGTTTTTGAATTTATTAAAAAATAATCATAGTTGAAGGAAAAGCATTTTTAAGAAAGTAAGAATTATTGTTTAGTTAATAAAAAGGGAGTTCTACTCCTCTATAAGATGGATTAGCTGTGAAGTTCATCCTCTTGATAAAGCAAATAAATTGAATTAGTATTTTAATTTTAGAGATTTTTTAATATGCTGATTGGGAAGGGGAACTGTGATAGTTCTTCTTTCCAGAATTTAAGAGGTTTAATGATATAGAAAACTCTATCTCCATATAGGAAAGATTAGGTTACAATCTCTTTGATTTGTATTCATGGCTTAATTATTACAGTTTTGAAAGATAGCTTCTTATTTGGGATAGAGTTGTTATACTGCATGAAGTAGTTTTTCCTCAATGGATGATGATAAGAAAGGAATGAACTGTGATAGCTCGTTCCTTCTTACTATAATAAAAAGAAGGATGTAGTCATTCAATTAGCTTTGGGTATCTATCCGGCAATAAATTAGGTTACACCTTGATATTATAAAAAAATGCAAATAGAAAAGCAAATGTCTATTAGTGTTTGATTTTTAAACGTTGATTTATAAATTAACTTAAAAACAAAACAACCTTATTTCTATATGAAAAAGATAATATGGTTTTTGGGACTGCTATTCCCTCTATTCTGTTATGCTCAAATTTACAAGTATATCGGAGTAGAAGAAGGCTTGAGTCACCGACGTGTATATGCCATAAGTAAGGATTCTAAAGGATATATGTGGTTTCTTACTCATAGTGGCATAGACCGCTATGACGGGAAGAATATCAAAACCTATCATTTGATGGATGGGAGTGAAGAGTTGAGTTCACTGATCAATCTGAATTGGCTACATTTGGACAATGAAGGTCGGTTGTGGGAAACCGGGCGCAAAGGTCGCGTATATTGTTATGATATAAGAAGTGATATGTTTCATCTGTTGTATAAGATTCCAGAAGAAAACACTTCTATACCCATACTTGTCACTCATAGTTTCATTGACTCGAATGAGGTTATATGGTTATGCAATGACCGTTACATTTATCTATACGACACCAATTCCCGAACTGTAGAAAGGTTGGAAAACCGTTTGAATGAAAGTATAAAAGGCATTATACAGATAGCCCCCGACCGTTATTTTATAGGTACCGAGAAAGGGGTACACCATGCTCGATTGAGAAATCGGGAAATGACCCTCCTCCCCTGCGACAAACTCGACAACCTGAATATAGAGGTTAATAGCATGTATTTCGATAAAGTCTTACGTAAACTATTTATTGGCACTTTCCAACAAGGAATATATATCTACGATATGAATACAAAAACCACTTTACAGGGAGCTCCGGGAATGGAAGAAATAAGTATTCTCCGTATATGTCCTTTTGAAGAAAACTCATTGTTGCTGGCTACGGAAGGTGCAGGTGTTTTCTGCATGAACAAGATGACTTATAAAGCTATTCCTTTTATAGTTTCCGGTCATAAGGATTATGCAGGTTTAAAAAGCAACACGGTTCCTGATATTTACATTGACCATGAAAAGCGTATTTGGATGGCAGATTTTCCTTTTGGTGTTACTTTATGTGACCGTCGTTACAGCAATTATAATTGGATGCGGAATATAGAAGATAATCCGCAATCCTTAGTGAACAATAAAGTGAATGTCATTATGGAAGACAGCCAAGAGGACCTGTGGTATGGAACCGGAGATGGGATCAGTTTATATTCCCGACATACAGAAAAATGGCATACTTTTTTCTCTCCAATAACAAACCCTGCTGCTTACAAAAAGGATCAGATTTTTATAGCCTTATGTGAGGTGAAACCAGGCATCATCTGGGCGGCAGGATATGGTTCGGATATTCTACAGATAGACAAGCATAATCTATCTGTAAAACTATTGGATATTTCCGAAATGGAGTCAGACAAAGTACGCCCGGACAAATATATCTGCGAGATTATTAAAGACTCACAAGGCAATATCTGGTCGGGAGGTTATTACAATCTGAAATGTTTTGATAGTACACTGCAGAATGTCAGGCTATATAGGGGATTGAATTTTATCACGGCATTGGCAGAAAAGGATGCACGACATATATGGGTAGGTACGGCCGTTGGAGTTTTCTTGCTGGACAAGCAGACAGGAAAATTCAAGGGACTTGAGCTACCTGTAAAAGCCAATTATGTCAATGCATTGAATCAAGATGCTGATGGCAAACTGTATATTGCCACTAATGGTTCCGGATTGTTGGTTTATGATAGTAAGGAAAACAAATTTAACCATTACGATACAGCAAACAGTTCTTTGATATCAAATAATGTCTACAGCGTATTATTCAGCATGAATGACATTGTAATGATGAGTACCGAAAAAGGGCTTAGCGCCTTTATTCCCTCTAAACAGATATTTCACAACTGGACGAAAGATCAAGGACTTATGCCTAGTAATTTTAATCCGCAAGCAGGTGTTATAAGGAAGAACGGGAACTTGGTCTTCGGCAGTTCTAACGGAGCTGTGGAATTTAATCGAAAGATTAATATTCCGGAACGAAAAACGTCTCGCATGGTATTCCACGACTTAAAGATTCTTTATCAGAGTGTGAATCCCTCGACGGAGGAATCACCGCTTACCAATGATATAGACAGCATAAAGGTCTTGAGGCTAAAAAGTTCTCAGAACACGTTCTCGCTGGGTATATCTTCTATTAATTACGATTATCCCTCCAACATTCTTTATTCATGGAAGCTGGAAGGATTTTATGATGAATGGAGCCAACCCGATCGGCAGGACATCATCAGTTTTACCAATCTATATTCCGGTAACTATAAGTTGCGCGTCCGGACGATTTCTAACGAAGACAGTGGATTGATACTCGAAGAACGTTCCATAGATATTATAATAGAAAGGCCGATATGGTTAAGCTGGTGGGCAGTCGGACTATATATACTGCTGTTCATATCCGGGTGTGCAATAATCATGCATTTCTTGTCTTTAAAGAAACAGCGTAAGTTATCTGAAGAAAAAGTACGTTTCTTTATCAATACGGCACATGATTTACGGACTCCTATCACACTGATCAAAGCTCCGCTGGAAGATATTGATTCCAAGGAATCATTAAGCCGGGACGCGAAACTGAACCTGCAAACAGCACTGAGAAATACTAATTCACTTTTCAGGATGACTACTAATCTCATCAACTTGGAAAGGATAAATATGTATGCTTCCGAACTTTATGTAGCGGAATATGATTTAGATGCATTCATGACAGAAACAATTGAGGCTTTCCGTGCCTATGCGGCTGTGAAAGAAGTGGAACTGCGGTATAAACGGAATCTCAAAGATCTGCATGTATGGTTTGACCGGGATAAAATGGACTCTATCTTGAAGAATCTTATATCAAATGCCATCAAATACACCCATGCCGGAGGAAGTGTAACTGTTTCAGTTGGGGAAACCATTCAGTCATGGACTGTAGAAGTGAGTGATACGGGTATTGGTATTCCGGGGAATGAGCAGCATAAATTGTTCCGTTACTTCTTCAGGGCTACTAATGCTGTCAATTCAAAACTTGTAGGCAGTGGCATCGGATTGATGCTGGTAAAAAAACTGGTAAATATGCATCAGGGATATATTAACTGGGAAAGTACGGAAGGAGTGGGTACTACGGTACGGATAGGCTTCCCAAAAGGTAAAAGGCATCTCAAAAATGCAAACTTCGTTTCAAATGAAATTGGGCCAAATATAGGTGTTGTTTCCGGTCAAGAAGAAACTTTTCCTCTTCCTGAGGAAGAAATGCTTCGAACCGACGAAGACCGTTACCGGTTACTAATAGTAGAAGATAATGATGAGTTGCGCCATTACCTGAAACGTACTCTGTCTGATCTTTATCAGGTGCAGACTTGCATCAATGGGAAAGAAGCATTATATATAATCAAAATTTATCAACCACACCTCATCTTATCTGATGTAATGATGCCGGAGATGGGAGGCAATGAACTGTGTTCGGCCATTAAAAGTGATATAGAAACTTCACACATTCCCGTACTATTACTTACCGCACTGAATGATGAAAAGAATATTCTGAAAGGACTTCAAACAGGGGCTGACGAATATATCACCAAACCTTTTAACTTGGAAATCCTGCGTACAATTATTGCTAACACACTAGCTGCCCGTGCTACTCTCAGAGCAAAATACGGGAGTCTTAGTGAGTTGGAAAAGGATGAATCCTTCGTGGAAATGACAGGTGAATTGGGCCCTCTGGATTGGAAGTTCATCAAAGAGGTCAATGCGGATATTGAAAAGAACTTGCAGAAAACGGAATATAATATAAATGCATTAAGTGCCTCTTTATGTATGAGCCGTACCAGTTTTTATAATAAGATTAAAGCGCTAACAGGGCAGGCCCCCTCGGAATATGTCCGTCTGATACGTCTTAAACACGCGGCACGCATGTTAAAAGATGGAGTCTACAATATAACCGAAGTGGCCGAACGGACGGGATTCAACGACCCGAAATATTTCCGCGAGGTATTCAAGAAATACTACAAGGTTGCTCCAAGTCAGTATGCCAGTGGAGAGTCATCGTATACAGTGTAAGATTAGGCTTTGCTATTTATTCCTTACAGAAACTTCTACCAGGCTAGTTTAATATGTGGGTAAGTAGTTTTTATATAAATCCGCCTAAGGAAAGAAATTTTAAGGGAAAAACTGGTTATAGCAAAAAGGACTTCGGTAACTGTATGCCGAAGTCCTTGAAAAATCCGATAAATAAATTTTCGGGATTTAATCTGATTCCCACTGTACATATTGACCTTCAGCCTTGTCAAAAGGCTTTTTACTCTCACCCCGTAACCATTTATCAAATGACGGATAAACAGTATTTATACTCACTTTCTCTTGGGGATATTCTTTTGGCTGTGAAAGCACAATACCACAAGGCATTCCGTTCTTACTTACATTCACTCCGCTATATCCATCTGTCCCACCATAAGCGGCATATATACGTTTGTCATTTACTTCTATGAAAAAACGGACACCATTAATCTCATTTCCCACTACTGCTTCTTCCAGAAGTTCCTTAGCTTTGAACTCATCTGTTTCTGCATCCGGGGATTCTGTATTGATGAAACCTTTTTGGCTCTTAAACAATTCTTTTCGAACGTTTGATACCTTTCGTTCGCTTTCATCCGGTAAAACCATTCCGAAATCGATAACTGTAGCATCACTACTTCCTAATGCGACGGGATACACAGTGACTTTCTTCAATCTAAGCCCGATATTTGTACTTCCCTCTTTTTCAGTTTTCACCCAAAACACACAATCATTATAATCATTGTCCCCGTTTTCAGTATCTTCGAACATGACCATATATTTTTTGTTCCAAACCGTCATGACACCTTCTGGCAATAAATATTCAGAAGCAGCCCTAGTTCGTACAGCAGGTACATAACTGATCTCAATGTCTTCAAAAATACCTTTTTCCAACGGTGCTGCCACACGGCTAATCATCAAAGTATCTCCGGAATCTTTGGAGGTAACCACACTAAGCATCCCTGAAGCAGGTGCGGGGATTTCCACCTCTTCAAAAAAATCAAAGCGGGAGATGTCGATTGGCTGATACACAGATACATCCTTTACACAAGAGGTAAAGGTAAATACAACCGCTAATAATAAAAACTTCTGTTTCATAACTAACCTTTTAAATATATTTTTCATATCAATATAAAACATTGATATGAACTAAGAGTATTACAAATAAATTCTATTGCGTTTATATGACCTGGCTACAAGATCTATTTTATAGTTTGCAAAGGAAACCTATTTGCGACAATAATAAAGTACCTATTAAGGTAAAAAGAATATGAATTAAAAAGTTTAATCAATCAATACTGTTAACAAAAATACAATTCAATACCCAAACACATAATTATATGATACTGATATGGCAGAGAATTACTCACATGGCCCCTTCAGACTGAGGTGCTTTAAAAATGCAATCCCAAATGTAATCCGTTCCTGAATATTTATATTTATAGCTATGTGTCTTCCCAGACAAAGGATGCTTGCTATCCTCTGTCGAGAAGATTAGCCCCCCTTCCTTGCAGAACATTAACGATTAGATTGACACTTTTTTACCCTAATGCATACCGATAGTAGTCTACAGTCCACCTTTTTTTTGTAAAATCATTCAATGTAATAATAAGTTTTTCCTACAAAAGGAACATTCAAACAATTAAATTCAGGAAACCGATTATTCTAGAATCATCCAATAACTAAACCGATGAAAAAAATGAAGCAAAGACTATGAAATGTAATATCTATAAGCTCACTATCCTGCTTGCCGGAATGCTGGCAACAGCAGGATGCAGCAATGAGGTGGAACAAACATCCCAACTTGAAGTGGTTCACAAAGCCATGGGCAAAAAATTTGATATGGTTACACAGAGACTATTATGATTATAGGAATATCATCTGTAGTAACAGCATAACCAATCCCCTCGGGTTTCTTCGCATCCAGCAATCGAGAAAGGACGAGTGTGGGCCAGTGTAGCTGCATCGGTTGCAGCAGCACAATAGACTTTGATGTACAACCTGTACATATTGCACCTCGACGAGTTCGACCTAGGCTGGAACTACGTTAACCTTGCCATCGGCAGTCGGTTCGCCCCGTCTCAAAGTAAAGGTACTCTTATGCCGACACTTAAAAGTAATTATTTAACAAAAATGGACGAAATGAAAGAATTAAAACATAGGGAAAGCTTGGATAAATATACAATCAATCATTCTGCCTTACTCCTTTAGTCGGCATAGTTTAACTCAAAGGGAGAAGCGCAAGACTTTTAATTCACTCCTTTTAATACCATCAAAAACCATGGCAGAACAAATCAAGTTTCTAAAATCACCTTCAACATCCCTGCCAACCTCAGCAACGGCACTTATACGCCTAAACTGACCACGCACAGTATGACGGCAACACCAAACAACTAGTGAAGTCTCCGCACTCGGTAGAAAAGACTATCTACATCGGTACAACTTCCATAGGCGGTGGCGAAAATTCGAACATTAGTTTTACGGAAACGTGAACGAGAATCCATTAAGATAAGTGAAAGTGACAGACATAAAGAAACATTTCATTTTATTCCGTTATTGGATACCTTTTTTACCCGAATACATACCTACAAAAACTTTTAATTCGCATACTTTTGTACACTTATTAAAAACATAATAATATGTTTCTGATAGAAAAGAAACATTCTAACAACCCAATTTATATTGTACAAAAAAATGAAGAAATTATTTTATTTAATGGCATTCATCTCATTAGGTATGTTGAGTGCTTGTAATGATGATGACGATGCCCAACCGTTAATTCCTGCTGAAAAAATCAATGGGACCTATGATGGAAGTTCGGAAACTTCAGCACTAGCTTTAACTTACGGTGGCGAACCCCTAGTAGGTGGTAATGTCAGTTTTAACACGACCGATAGCAAGACGGCAAGTTTGACTTTAAAGAATGTAATTCCGGGAGCATCCGAAGTAACTATTGATAATGTGCAACTAATTGGAACCACAGATGCATACACTTTCAGTGGCTCATCTGCTTTCACACGAGCCGCCAGCGGTACAATTGAGTATTCCGGTTCTATCAAGGAAGCCCAGTTAGAGCTGAATATCAATGTGACAATGTCTGCAAGTACCTATAGCGGAAAGTACGCATTGGGAGGGCCAAGAATGGGTACAGAAGAGAAATGGGAGTGGAATTGGGATGAGTATGATGCTTTTGAAACTGGTTCAAGAAATGAACCTCCTACTATCAAACGCATCACAGCCTCAAATCCATTTACATGTTTATATCTTAGAGTCGACGTTGTTGAACAGCCTGCTTATAATGCTACAAAATGGCCGGACGGATGGGATTACGTAGACTATATAGATGGTAATACCACAGTTTACAACTATTCCTTGATGCTTCGCAATGCGGGTGTTTTATTATATCAAGTATTACAATCAGTAACGCTGGAAACCGATGGCAATATCACAGCCAACTACTCGTCTGATGCATTACAAATCGATACGAAATGGTTTACCTCTGGAATTACTCAAAAAGAAATAGAACAACTGACCGCTGCAAAAACATGGAAAACTTCTCCCAAGAATCTGACTTTCTGGTTTGAAAAAGATGGCATGATTTATGTAAAACCGAATATTGCAGCCATCATCACCCAAGTATTGGCAGATAGCGGACAAGGTGATGCTAGCATAATCATTGAAATGGTCAATCAGATTCTAAACAATGAAGATGCTGCAAATACAATCAATTCTTTGCTTAAAGGATTTCTAAAATTCGAGTTAGAACCCGCTACTATCAATCTTGTATTGTCATGGGTAAAAGACGGTGTACCTCTGAATATAAAATCAGAAGACGGGCATACTTATTTATATTTAGATAAAGAAACGATAGCAATATTAGCTAAAGAGTTCCCCAAATTAAATACACTTCTTATCGAAAGCAATCCTATGGAAATGGGAAGTATGCTTGCCTCTATATTACAGAATTTCACCAATCTTTTCAAATCAGGTGTCATTCAAGAATTTAATGTCGGACTGGACCTAGTAAAGCAATAATGAGCCTATAAAAGGCTTTGACTAATAAATCTAATCTAAAAACAAAATGAAAAGAAGTATTTATTTATTCGTGATGCTGTTTGCATGTATTTTGACAGCATTTGCTGCCAATACCAAATCTTCCTATTCAGGAACTTTGGATATTAATGTCAATGGAACTGTTTCAAGTTCAATAAAAACGGTAAGTGTTACTGATAACGGGAATGGTACCATTACTGCTAGAATTCGAAATTTTAGTTACAGCATCTTTTCTGGTACAGTAACTATCACGGCTACCATTGATGCTAATGGTGCTTTGAGTAATCCAAGTGTTAGTTTCTCAGGTATCTCAATTAGTTCTGTAAGCATGAGCAACTCCTACATTACTCAAGATGCTTGTGAGATACATCTTGTAATGACAGCTATAGGAGACGCGATAACTGTTGATTTCTCCGGACAATAATATCTTGTATTTTGTTTAAATCTGAAGAAAGAGGATGTGGCACTTCAAATAGCGCCCATCCTCTTTTAACATTAAAAACTGACTATAAATATAATCGATTGTCTTCCTTCTCACTAAACACCTAAAACTCATAGGCATGGGGTCATCTATATATATATTTAGACATTGCAAGATTGAAGAATATATAAAGCTACTTCGGAGCATTTACAATGTAGGCACGGTTAAATCGTTCCGTTTTCGTTTACACCAAATACAACTTGTTTCGTTCAATGACGACTACTTTACTTTCATTTTCCATATGATTTTTTATTCATGAGTTGATAGAATCAGACATAAAATCTTCATTTCGGCATTCTTCTCTCAAGAACTCGTACACGTCTGAAGCCCAGAAGTAAATTTTGCCGCTAAGTTTGAAATACGGTAGCTTGCCGGAGTTACTCCAGCGGATCAGTGTCCGGTCGCATACTTTTAGCATCAGGCGCATGTCTCGGCTGTCCAGCATCTATTTTCCGTTGAAACTAGTACTGCTTCCAGTGCCGTTTCCAACTTGGCAATCAGTTTTCGTTGTTCCTCAAAGTTTTCTTTTATCATCGCTTTGAGTTTTTCGATATCATTGTTGTTCTCTTCCATACAGATATTCTTTTGTGTGAGTGAGTTGCTTATCTTCGGCTGCAAAGTTTAAAAAACGGGTATGAAAAAATAGAGCTGACGGTAACTGCCAGCCCCAAATTTCCTTTGTAGCTCACTTATCATCCCTGCCTTGTACAACTTCTCGTAATCTTCATTGTGTTGCTCGAAAACTTTGATTAGGATGTATTGGCGATGTTCCATTCTCTGCAGTGCACATGACGGCATAAGCCGGATTAGATATATTATTCAATACCAGTCGGCACAGCCTGCCCTTGAATCTTGTTGTATTTCAGTTCTCTTTTTCCCATTATAGCCATTTCCCCTTTTTTATAACCTTGTCATGACTTCACCTTGCCGTAGTTCAGGGTGCGAAGCTACGGCCGGGTCCCCTAAAAATCTGCAAGCCCGCTTCGCGCCCTCCGGGTTTTGGTGAAAATTTTTCAATCCGTCCAGTGGGGCGGTTGAAAATTTTTCACCAAAAGCCTTGCATATTTTCTCCCCGTCCGTATCTGCCCCCTGAAACGAGCAAGGTGAAGCCACCGACAAGGCATAAAAAAAAAGTCAATGTTATGAAAAAGAGAACTGAAATACAACAAGATTTGAAACGAGGCTTCGGCTCCGCTCCAACTGGCATTAAAAAAATGGCGAAGTGGTTGGCGGTCGGCTTCGTGGTGTATGTGGCGATGCGTTTCGTGTGTGCCTTTGTCGGTGGTGTGGCGGTCGGTTTGGGTGGTTTGCTGCCCTTGTTGGCCGTTTTGGCGGTGGTGGTCTTCCTCATCCGTGCCGTGTGGCGCATCCTTTCCGCTTCCTCTCCCTTTGCGTTTTTGCGCTTTTGCTCATTCTCATTTGCGTGATACTCTAACAGAATATTTATCAATTCAAAATCAAATCGTTATGACTAAAGTACATTTATTAGGAGCTGACAGAAGCTACGACAGAAACGTTCAGAGCGTTTCAGTCAATCAGATTGTCGTGTTGGAAGGTTATGCAGGCGGCAGTTACGTTGTCTATGACATCACCCGCGACCGATACGGATTTACTTATCACCTCGTACATACAAGCACGTACGACTTCAACACTTCCAATCTCATACGCCCGTTATCCGACAAATTCGGAATAGGCATCTATTACGACAGCGAGAACCCGACATTTTTAGATCCGCTACAAACGGCCGCTCTGCTCACCAAGGCCAAGGAGAAGAAAGCGGAGCAGGAACAGAAAGACAAGGAAGCACGGGAAGAATACGAACACATCTCAAAAATCGGTGCGGAACGCTTGCGCCCCCTTATTCCATCGGACGCAAAAGCCGTCATTGTCGGTGAACTACGGGTAAGTGAATGCGATAGTTATACCGATTATTACGATTATCGGATAGAACGGACGGTTATTTTAGGTTTTTCCAAACATACACGCAACCTCTTTTCAGAGATGCGCAAGTGCGCAGCCAATTTTGAGGGAACGGCACATTTAGCGGAAAACAACGCTGATTATGAACACCGTGAAAACTACAGTATGGGAGACGGCATGTATTTGGGCAGGCACAAGTATAACGGTTGGACGATTAGCAAAGAGCCGATTTACAACCTTGAAAAGTTCTTTGAACGGTTTGCACACACCGCAGGGGATGAATCGAATATTTGTCTGAAAGTACCACAGACCCCGACCGATGCGGCAGAACAGCCGACAGCATCCGCAGGCCTATCAACCCTCAATCTTGAAATTGTGGAGTACAGCGAAAAGGCGATAGCCGTATTCGGTGATACCAAGCCGATAAAAGACATCTTGAAAGGCTTAAACGGTCTTTTCCGTGCAAACCTTACTTATAACGGTGAAAGGCGTGCAGGGTGGATATACAGTAAGAAGCAGGAAACGAAAGTAAGGGAAGCATTATCAAACCTTTAAACATTCAATGATATGAGAACAGAAACGGTAACATACACCCTCTATCAGATAACCGAGTTATCCGATGAAGCCAGAGATAAGGCGCATAAAGAATGGTTAAGCAACGGGTATTTTTACGGCTGGACGGACGAGAACCGCCGTTGCCTTGATACCTTTTGCCGATTGTTTGGCATTGTCTGCAACAAGTGGAGTTATGACGCATATAGTTATAACTATACCCACCACAGCAGGCAGGAGGATTATATAGACGGGTTGAAAGGCTGGCGGCTGGCAACCTATCTGATAAACAACCATTGGAGCGACCTCTATACCCCCAAATACTTTTGGAAAGGGATGAAAGGAAGAAAGAGCAGAATCTTTATAGATACTTGTTGCCCCCTTACGGGATATTACATAGATAACTATATTCTTGCCCCGATTGATGACTTCTTGAAATCCCCGTCAGAGAACGTCACGTTTGAAGACCTTATGAACGATTGTCTCGACAGCTTTTTCCGTGCTTGTCGGGACGATATGGAAAGCACCCAAACAATGGAATACTTTGTAGAAGAATGTAACGCCAACGATTGGGAATATCTTTCAGACGGAAAACTATTCAACTAATTATCAACATTTTAAAATTTATCATTATGAAAACGAGTAAGAAAGTACAGAAGACGAACAACGTACAGAAATCAGAGAAAGAGACAGCAGAAGTAAAAGTAACCGCTTTGGCAGTCATCCACAAGCCGATGATGTTGATCGGTGGGCAGAATGTGCCCACCGCCACCGAAGAAGCACCGCAGCAGGCCGAGCTTAAAGCACCGCTTGCAACGGCCACGGCCGAAACAGACCTCGATATAACCACCGTACAGCCGAGCGCAGACAACCACCGCAAGACGTTCAATGACGCATCTTTGCAGGAACTTGCCGACAGCATCCGTGAAGTAGGCGTTTTGCAGGCTATCGCAGTACGCCCACGCACGGCAGGTGGTTACGAAATCATCTACGGTGAACGCCGTTACCGTGCCTCATTGCTTGCAGGAGCAAAGACGATAAAGGCGACCGTATACAACAACATCACGGACGATGAAGCGGAAGATATGTCACTGAGTGAAAATTTGCAGCGTGAGCAGGTGCGTCCCACCGAAGAAGCAAAAGCATTCAAACGCTTGCTTGAAAAAGGCAGATACGATATGTATTCACTTGTAAGCCGTTTCGGGCGGAGTGAAAAGTACATCTACACCCGTCTCAAACTGAACGAACTGTATGCGCCTATCGGTGAACTGCTGGATAATGACACGATAACAATCAGCGTAGCCGAGGAGATAAGCACCTACGAAGCGCACATCCAAAAGGACGTTTACGAGAAGCACCTCAAAGCAAACAGCGGAGACAATTGGACGGGATATACATTGAACCTCTTTAAAAAGCATTTTGAGAAATGCTACACCACCGACCTTGAACAATACAAGTTCGACAAGACAGAATGCAGGGAATGCGTACACAATGCAGCCAATTATAACCTTTTTGCCGAGCATAACGGATGCGGACATTGCACCAACCGCAAATGCCTGGAAACCAAGAATGCCGCATTCGTGGCAAAGGAAACGGAGAAACTGTTGAAATCCGATCCGAAACTGACCGTTGCCCGACCTTATTACGGCAACCGTAATGACATGGCACTCCAAAAATTGGATAAGAAAGGGCATGAAATCAAAGAATTTGATTATAACATGTCGGCACGGGAATTTCCCAAAGCACCCGAAGCACCGAAGCAGGAACAGTTTGCCGAACCGAAAGAGTACGAACAAGCCGTACGGACTTTTGAACAGAAGAGCGAGGAATACGCCCGAACGGTGGACGAACTGAACCGAAAGAAGGAAGAAGGCAGGATAAAAACCTACGTCAAGGTAGGGCAGACAGAACCCGAACTTTGCTACGTGGAGATAAACAAGAAAGAAACCGCTCCCGTCACCATCGGGACATTGCTGGAAAGGGACAAGCGTTTCAAACAGTTGTCAGTCGAGAAGATTGTGGCCGATACAAAGAAAGTAGTCCGTGAAAATGACTACCCCGAAAGTCCTTTCACGCAGCACGAGGACGGGATGATGTATTTCATCATGCTGACCAGACTGCAAAGAAAGCATTATCCGCTTTGCGGCATCAAAGACCAGCCTGTTCCGCTGGACGAGAAACAGCGCATGAAAATTGTAGCCAAGTTGACGGACGGGCAAAGAACGGTCATCAAACGGGACTTCATCAATCATTTTCTTTGTGAAAACGCTTACGGAGACAACAGCGCATCCAAGCTGTTAAGGGACTTCGCAAACATGCACTTCCCCGACCAGTACGGACTTGCAAAAGCCACCCACGAGGAAGAGTATCAGAAACGCCACGAACGTTTGGACGAGAGAATCAAGGAGATGAAGAAAGCGGAAAAGGCGGCAGCCAAAGAAGCGGGACAGCAGCCGACAACGGCAGCCGGAAAGACGGAAAAGAAAGTTACCGCCCCCAAAGCGGAGAAACCGGATAGCGGAAAAGCCGCTTAAAACAGCAGGTGTGCCGGAGACAATTCCGGCACACTTTTCCCACCCATGCGGCAGGGCAGGGCCGGACGACCCCACCCACACCGCCACCGTAACCACCATTCACACCATTACCGTATGAAATACATCAGAATATCCCCGAATGTAGAATATTCCACAGATATAGAATATTTTATTGAAAATCAAATTATTTGCATGGTAAGTAAAGAAGGCACGAAGTTTTGCAGCCTGATAGAGAACCGATTGTTCATGCGCTCCGACAGCCGCCATATCAGCAGGCGGATGCAACTGAACATCATGCGCGAAATCCATGAAGACATTTGCCGCCTACGATACGGCGGTGAACCCGTGGACTGACCTGCCACACCCCACACCTGCAAAAGAGAACTGAAAAAAGTCGTGCAATCATAATGCGGTTGCACGGCTTTTTTCTATTTTTGTGCAGTTGAATTTTAAAAAGATAGTTATAAGACAAAAAAAGTTGAATAATTACATAGTATAATAGCTTTTAGCTGTTTATTCCTGGACACGAAACGACCAATTTTAATGCAGGAGGATAAACGGGCGAAGTCCTTGTCGTACATATATGGCACGGGCTTAACTCGTCTCCTGCGAGGCACTTGGTCGTGCCTGTGTTCAGACTTGTTAAGTACCGTGCTTTTTTCGATACATAACAAGATGTTACGAACAAGGTATTAATCAATAAATCATAGCAAGATGTACAATAAGAACGTTGCCATTATCGGCTGTACCATTGAAAAGACAACAAAATACGACCAATTCAGAGAAGACAAAATCCGCATAGCACTCTACCAGCGTATTCTTTCACTATATGGTGAGGGATACCGTACCTTCTCCTGCCACCTGAATACATATATCGGACTGTTGGCAGCCGATACGATAGTCATGCTGCGCGAAGCGGACAAATGTCCGGACATCATTCTCTCGGCAGTCATACCCGAAACACCTTATCCGGCAGGAGCCGACAAGCTATATAGTGCCTTATACGAGGACTTGATGAAGCAGGCCGACAACAAAGAAATACTTCCTGAAAATAACTGTATTCAAAATGCACTTGCTGGTAGTCATATCGTTTGTTATTATGAAGATTCATCCGAAGAAATCGGCCACGTGCGTACATCCGGCATTTCCTTTACCAATATCCGGAAAATGATATAGCGGGCATCCGCTTCCGGCTATTGGAGCAGCTTTTCCAGCCGTGCGATCCGCTTCTCCGTTGACGGATGCGTGCTCATGATATATTCGGTGAATGTCGGACGTTCTCCGTAAACCTCTTCCGTCCCTTTCAAACGACAGAGAAAAGAGAGCAATCCTTCTCCGCAACCATATTTCACTGCGTAGGCATCACAACGGTACTCGGCATATTTATTAATATTCACGTCAGCTATCCGGCTGATACCGTAAATGATACGATGAAGCAGTTTATAAATTACCCACCATATCTTTGCTATAAATTCACCCACAAAACCCAGAGCCGGAACCAATGCAAACACCATGCTGCCTATTATCCCGAATATCAATGCTGGAATTAGAAATATACCATAAAGACAGCGGTAACCGAATGACTCCATCGAGAATAAAAGCACCTGATAAACAAAGTCGTAATGAGAGATATGCCCTACTTCATGGCTGATAATGCCTTTCAGTTCCTCGTCCGAAGCTGCGGCGAGTATTCCGCTTGTCAATCCTATCGTGTTGAAACCGAATGCAGCGGCATTCACCCGCGCATCATTATTACGATAAAGTTTCAGTTTCCGGCTCATACCCATCTCCGAAAGCAACCGTTTCAGTCTCATGTCGTCAGAGGCGTTCAAAGAACGATACCCCTCTTTCCTGCGCAGCATCCACACATTAACAGGAGAAATAGAATAAAGAATGAAAAGTAGCAAAAGATAGAACGGGAACATATTTACGAGATGCGGAATCAGTCCCTCATCAAATAACCCCGGCATGTATGCAGGCCATATACGGCGCATTATTAACAGCAACAATGCGTAAAATACTGTGATAAAGACAAAATTTACTATCGTAACATAGGCCAACAGTAACAACTTGCTGATAATGCGTAATATTCTGAGTGTTGTTTTCATGTGCTTATAAATTTAAAACGGTCGGTAAATATAAAAAGTTAATTTGAATCACCGGGTGGGTAAATCAATCAAATTTCTGTCATCCGGCTAAATTCATGTAACAAAAAACGGCGGGATGCCCCGCCGTCCTTATTCAATAGGTATCGGTAACGGCTATTCTTCTGCCGTACCGCTTTCCGTATCAAACGTTACCGTCATTTCCCTTTCCTGCCCGAAATTATCACGGACAAAGAATTTCACTTCCGAGCGTTTGGCGCTTGTCGAACGGTAAAATAGAGTGAACACCTGTTTCACCGGATTTTCCGTATCCAGTCCCGGCACTTCTGCCAGCGGCTTCACTTCCCGGTTGACGAGTCTTACGCCTTCACTGTCGGACACTTCTCCACGGCCTTCCATTTGAATATACCCTATTTCATACTCCGCCTTTTCATAGTCCCCTTCACGGTCAAGATAAAAGCGTATCTCCACCGTTTCACCCGCTGCGATCTGTTTTTGCAGATACCAGGAAGAGAGCCTGAAATCATAATCCTGCCGGATCTCTATCCCGTCATCGCATGAACCGAGTGCCAGCACCGCAACCAGTGCGGCTATACATTTATATAATACATTCTTCATTCTTATTTCTCCTTTCTTTTTTCGTTAGTTGATTATAAAGCGAACGCCCAATCCTATCTGTGTATGGAAGTTCCCCGCATCCGTTCCGAAGAGCGCTCTTTCCTTCACCTGCATCAGCAGGATAATCCGGTCTGTCAGGTAGACGTCGAAAGCCGCCGTAAGACCACCGCCATAGATAAAACTGTCACCGTTCGTCACTGCCGCCCCGTCAGGAAGCAGGGAAGTACCCCAGTTGATTGTCTCGAAACCGCCCAGTGCGGAAAGTCCGATACGCAAGCATACGTTCCGCCCCTTGTCCGACAATACGGGAATGAAGTAGCCGAGTTCCCCCGTGAACTGCGCTTTAGGTATCGCCTTGCTCTCATAGGTGTACTCCTTTATCTGATAATCCAGACCGTACAGCCAATAGGTCCGGTTACGGTTGGTACGTGTAAAGGCCAGCGAGGTGAAGTAATGACGCTCGCCACCGCTTTTCCATGAAAGGACATGATTCACTCCACCCGTAGTAAACTGTATGCCGGTCTGTCCCGGCAGGTCACGCTGTGCGTATGCCTTGTCCGCTCCGAAGAGCAACGTTACGGCTACCGCCAATATGAATAATATTCTTTGCATATACATATATTATATATAGGGGTTATTATTTCAGATGCAGTTCGCTGATTGGTTTTGCCGCCACAAGGTCGGTGTTCTCTATACGGAACGTCTGGTGACGGGCGCCGCCTTTCTCATAAATCTCCACTACCAGCAACTTGTCATCCGGCAGGGTGAGCTTGGGCAGCACGAATATGTTACGCACCGTGGCTTTTCCGTCCACCGTCGTCAGACGGTTGTATGTTCTTACCGGTTCGATGAAATTCTCCTGCATGGCCGTGCGCTTGGCCACCTTTTTGTCGATGATTTTAAAGCGGATATAGTCAATGTCAAACGATATATCCGAGGTGTTGCGCACGGAAGTATGCAGGTACAGCAGGTCATTGTTGATATAAAGCCCCTTGAGCAACGTCTGAATCCCGTACTTCTTGCAGCCGATATGTTTGATGTCCCTTTTGTTCTTCTTGTACAGCGTGTACATGATTCGGTTCACCACCAGCGGTGTCTCCCCGCCCAGTTCCTTCAGCTTCACGAACATACGGTCGCCCGCAACTCCGCCTTCAGGATTGTCCCGCAGCCAGTCCTCCATCTCAATGGACAGTTGTGCAGGCTCGTCCTTATAGACCACATTAAAAGAATAAAAGCAACCGTCGGCAGTGATGACGGAGAAGTTTGTTTCCCCTTCAAAGCCTTTTACCGCCGCCTTGATGCGTACCACGTTTTCCGCTCCCGTTGCCTTGTCGGCAATGATGTCAAACGACCCTAAATCCACATATTTCACTTCCGAGGGGAAAAGTATATGAACGGTCTTCTGGAAAGTCACCTCAATCTTATGCGGTGCGATAATCTGGTTTGTAAGGAAAATCTTTGTTTCCACCAGTTCCTGCGCTTTTACTCCCAATACGGCTAAAAGCATAACTATTGATAAAATAATTCTTGTCTTCATAATCTGATTATTGTTTTTTGGATATTAATAAAAGTTGGTAATTCGCTTTCACGGACACTTTCACTTCCCGCATCTTTGCGGCAAGGTATTGCGAACCGCCGCTAAGCACGCCCCTTGTCACATCCATGACAAGTTGCTGCGAGGCACTGCGGGCAAACGAGATGCTTGTCCCGAAGCCGCTTCCGATATTGGCGGCGGCTTCTTTCATGGCGGTACGCTCTGCGGTATTCGGAACGAAAAGCCCGGCCTGCCCGTCCATGTCGTAAGCCGCCAGTTCCACCGGCAGGATATTGCCGCCGCTTTCAATGGAGTTCACGCTGACCGCCATCCGCTGCCCCTCGATACGCACCGTACCGTATAGCGGAGTGTTTGCAGGGACGAGCACACCGCCCACTTGCAGCGGTTCCAACAGCCGAAACCTGATACGTGATCCGGTAGTCACCGTCTGGTCTTCCGCCACGCAGGCACGTATCGTATTGGCTCCGGCAAGCTGTCCGCCACCTACGGCTGTCGCAAAACTGTAATTGCGGGGTATCGTGTCAAGCGGCGGAGGTGCGGCCAGTGACGAAACCACGTTTTCCGCAGCACGTCCGGCAGCTATGGCGGCAGGATTTCCGGTACCCGTACCACCGGCAGGCTGTATGCTTTTCACCTGTCCGCCCGTCTGTCCGGGGAAATAGCGTGCCGCCATTTCATACGATTTCTCCATCAGTTCCAGCGGGTCTTGTCCTTTCCGTTCACGTTCCAGCTTTTCGCTCAGCTCTTTCACCTGCCGTTCCAGTTCGCTCACCCTCGGACTTTCCTTCGGCTCCTGATAGAACGAGGTGATCTGCCTCGAAATCTGCCGCTGCTTTTCTCTGGACTCCCTGATAGCATCCGCCTTCGGTGTTTCTTCTTCCGGTTCAAGTGTGTCCGGTGTCAGATATCCTCCTGCCATGTCCTGCAAGGTTCTCACTTTTTCCTGCCGGCGTTTCTTCATCTCTTCCAGTTCGTAAGCCTTCTGTTTGTCGGCCATCGTTTCGGGTGCGATAGCGTCGGGTATCGTCGTATTGATTCCCGCCATGCCTTCCACCTTTTCGGGTGCGTCCGGTTTGAAGATAAACCAGATGAACCCGGCGCAAAGCAGGGAGAGGAAAGCCACTACGCCATAGAATTTGAGTTTCTCAGCGGCTTTGCCGCCCGGCTTCTTTTCCTTTTCGGATGCGGATTCCGCTTTCTGCGATTCCGGTTCCTTTTCTTTCTCTTCTTTCTTATCGGATTGTGTCATTGGATATATTGTTATTTAATGGTTGGATACTGTCCGTTTGGGGAAGCACAATCCTTTGGATGTGCTGCACCTCAATCGGGAATTTGTCTTTTTCGCAAAATCCGCCCACGATGTAGGCAAGATCCACAGCGGCGAAAAGTCCGAGCAGGTAAAGGATAATCATCCTTTGCTGCCGGTAGCTCAACCGCTGCCAGCGTTTGCGGAGTTTCAATATATAGCGGTCTTTCCTCGTTCCAAGCGAGCGGAAGGCCTTTGTCATTCCGTTATCTTTCATAATGCCCGGTATCTTTGTTTTCCAGAATGGTAAAGCCCTCCATCAGAAATCCCTGCGGATTGTTGTCGCTCCGCACCACGTTTCTCAAGCGGCAAGTCGTCACAAGCGAACGTTCCGTGATACTGCTCGAACGGACGATGCGCTGGCGGCAATAGGCTTTCATCTCGTAGGGATAGTTGTCAAAGTTCCCTTGTATGCTGTCCACTATCAGGGTCTGCGAGATGTTTCCGGCAATCAGCCGGTTGAAATACCCTTTCTCCTGCAAGTTCCGGTAATATCCGATAGCGCTCTCATCCGATAGGTAAAGGGCACGCTGGATATTGCTTTCAATGGCGCTCTTGTCCGGTGACAGTGTGAAGAAGAGTTCGTGGAACCGCTTGATATGTTCCCTCGCTTCCACGGGACGGTTCTGCTGCACGTCTTGCGAGAGAGCCAGCATCAGCGACTTGCCGCTGTCCAGCACATAGATTTTCTGCCGTTGCGCCTCCGCAAACTCGTAAGCCTTTCAGGTGGCGAAGACCGTTACCAGTGCGCACACTCCCAGAAATATCATCCCGAACAGCCGAAGCTGCCGGAACGATGTCTCGATGTTTTTTAATGATTTAAATTCCATGTCTTTTTCTGTTTTTTAATGTGATACTTTTAGAATATTTTCTTGATACGTCCGGCTATTGCACCGCCTGCCGCTCCGCCGACCGCCGCCGCACCGTTACCGGCCATCTTTCCGGCACTGTTTGCTTTCTGGCCGTAAGCACCGGCACCGCCTGCCTGGATAATCCACGAGGCAACCGTGGGCACGCAGAAATAACCGATGATACCTATAATCATGAATATACAATACACGCTGTTCGAAGCGTCCGGTATGAATGTCGGGTCCTGCATCTGTTTGATGTCCTGCTGCAACATCAGAATCTGTATGCGTGAGAGGATAGCCCCGAACAGGTCGCCGACGGGCAGCCATAGATAAATACAGATATAGCGTGACAGCCATGTGGTAAGCGTACTCTGGAATCCGTCATAGACGGCCAGCGCAAAGGAGATAGGCCCCAGTATCGACAGCACGATCAGAAAGAAAGTCCTCAACGTGTCTATCAGCAGCGAGGCCGCCTGAAAGAACAGTTCCAGCAGTTCCCGGAACCATTGCCGCACCTTTTCTCCCATGTCATACACCGCCTTCTGCCCGTACATGTTTATCATCGTGTCCATGTCCCCCAAAGACCAGCCCAGTTCGTCTATCCTCTTGTCAAATTCCTCATCGCTCACCAGAAAGGCCTTTGCCGGGTCACGCAGCATTGCTTCCCGTTCCAGTTCGCCCTTCTCATCTTGATACTTCTTCATGTCAAAGGTCTGCTGCTTGACCAGTGAGGAAGTAGCGCTGCAAACGGGCGAAAGTATTCCGTTGATTGTACCCAGTACCATAGTGGGGAAGAACATGATGCAAAGCCCCAGCACGAACGGCCTGAAAAGCGGGAACACGTCTATCTCTTCCGCCCTCGCAAGCGACTGCCACACCCGGTAGGCCACGTAGAACAGGGCACCGATACCCGCCACTCCTTTTGCCACGCTTGCCATGTCCTCGCACAGCGGCATCATTTCATCGTAAAGCGAACGCAGCAACTCATGCAGGTTCGTCCAGTCTATTGATAGTAATACCATAATCTTTCCGTTTCTTTATGGATGAATGATTACCAGTAACGCTGGTCATGTGTCCCGTACAAGGCGAGTACCCTTTGGGAGTCTCCCTTCTTCTTGCTTCGCAGGTACGATATACCGATATTCTTGCGGGTGTAGTACCATGTCAGGTTCTTGTATTCCAGCACTTCGCCGTATATCCGGTTGATGATGTCCAGCCGTTCCTTGTCGGTCATCGAAAGTCCGGTAGCCGTAGTCACTTCCTTCAAGTCCAGCAGCAGGTTGCTGCTTTCTTCGAGCAGCCGGTTATACCCGAAAGCGATAGCCGAGAGTTCGTCCACGGTGAAGTTGGGATCACCCATCATTGTATTGAAATGGGTTACGTAAATATCACTGATGTCGCCTACCAAGAGGATAGTCTGTTGAACTTTCCGGGCACCTTTCACGAGGTCATGCACCGATTTCAGTGCATCGTAGTAGGCTTTTCCCTGCTGGTAAATCTTTACAGTCTCCTGAAAGTTGCTTCACATGTTCTGTGCCGTTGTAGAAGTCTGTACCATTTCATTGGCAGAGTTTACAATGCTTTGGGCAAGGTTCGTAGGGTCTATTACCGCCCACTGTGCTTTGCTTGTCACCGAAAGTGACAATAGAGCCATAAACAGAATTATCATTCTCTTCTTCATGCGTCTATCTCCTTTCTTTGGTTAGTAAATACCGGCTGTCGTCATCACGGGCAAACAGTCCGTAATTACCGAACAGCAGCACTTCGCTGCCGCTGAAATACCCGATACATCCGGCATCCTTGTTCCCATGCAGGAACAGGTCGTCACCTCTATGGAGCGGAATATTTATTTCGGTATAACTCTTCTCTCCGGCGAACAGTGTGGCCTTGTATCCCTTGAATCCGTCCGTCACACGGTTGGATTTACGGATAGTCAGCGTAGAACCGCCTTCCTTGTTCATTCAGTGGCCGCAGATGCGGTCGTGTTCCAGTTCCTTTTTCATTTCTCCAATCAGGTTCAGCAGATCCAGATTGGTCAGGGTCGCATCTCCGAGTGCTTCCCTGCATTGGCTTAATAAATCTTTCTTACTCATTGTCTTATTATGGATTAAAATGGTTACTTTTTCTCCTGCCGTTTGCTCTCGGCAAGTTGTTTGATAGCTAACTCGATGTTTCCGCCCAGCTTTTCTGTGAGCCGGGTAAGTTCCAGTTTCTCTGTCTCTTCAGTGGTGTAGCACAAATATTCTTCGCCCGAAACTTCTGTCGCATATACCGCGCTCTGCGTACCGCCAAGCCCAATCCAGACCTCTTTATAAAGCCGGTTCGCCGCATTGGCAAGGTTGATCGAAAGTATCTGGCTGCGTTCCTTGTCCGTAAGGCCGAGCAGGTTCTGTATCTGGTCGAACTTGTTCTGATACTTCCGCTGGTCGAGCAGAATTTTGCAATCACTGTTGTTGATAATCGTCTCTTTCACAACGGGGGAAGAGATAATATCATCCACTTCCTGCGTCACTACAACCGCCTCTCCGTAAAACTTTCTAACCGTTTTAAAAAGATATTTAATATAAGAAGCCATACCTTCTTTGGCGATTGCCTTCCAAGCTTCCTCAATCAATATCATCTTGCGGATACCCTGCAAACGACGCATCTTGTTGATGAACGTCTCCATGATGATAATCGTGACGACCGGAAATAGGATCGGATTATCTTTCACGACATCCAGCTCGAATACAATAAACCGTTTGTTAAGCAAATCCAGTTCCTTGTCCGAGTTCAGCAGATAGCCGTATTCACCGTTCTTGTAATAAGGTTCCAGCACGTTCAGGAAACCGTCCACGTCAAAGTCTTTCTCTCTCACATTCTTGTCGGCCAGCACCTTACGGTAGTCCTTCCTTACAAAGTCATAGAACGAGTTGAAGTTCAGCTTTATCTTCCGGTTCTTCCTTATCTTCTCGATATACAGACTGACAGCATTCGAGAGCGCCACCTCTTCCGAGCGCCGGGGCGGCTCGTCCTCCCTTTTCCACAGAGTGAGTATCAGCGTTTTGATACTGTCCCGCTTCTCGATGTCATACTGGTAATCCTCGGTGAAAAACGGATTGAAGGAAATCGGATCATCTTCCTTGTAGGTGAAATAAATCCCGTCATCCCCTCCGGTCTTCTGGTGTATCAGGTCACAGAGTCCCTTGTACGAATTTCCGGTATCCACCAGCAGGATATGCGTCCCTTGTTCCCAGTACTGGCGCACTAAATGATTGGTAAAGAAACTCTTTCCGCTGCCGCTGGGGCCGAGTATGAACTTGTTTCTATTGGTCACAACCCCTTTTTTCATGGGCAAGTCTGATATGTCAAGGAAGACGGGCTTTCCCGTCAGCCTGTCCACCATGCGGATGCCAAAGGGAGAGAGCGAGTTCCGGTAACACGTCTCAGCCGTGAAGAAGCAGAGTGCCTGAGGGATGAAGGTATAGAAGGTCTCTTCTGCCGGAAAGTCCGCCTCATTTCCCGGTATGCCCGCCCAATAGACGGCAGGCAGGTCGGTCGTATTATGGTGCGGCGTGCATTCCATCAATGCCAGTGCGCTGCCCACATCGTTCTTTACCCTGCGGAGTTCGTCTCCATTTTCCGCCCATGCGATGATGTTGCAATGGCAGCGCACAGATTGCAGCCCGTTGCTATGCGCTTCATTCAGGTATTCATCCAGCCACTCCTTGTTTATCTGGTTGCTGCGGCTGTACCGTGAAAGCGACTGCATGTTCTTGGCCATCTTCTCAAAACGGGAAAGGTTCTCGTTGCTGTCATCTATGAATATCCACTGGTTGTAGATATGGTCGCAGGGCAGCATCACGCCCACGGGGGCGGCATAACTCAGACGGCAGTCCGACCTGTCTGTCGAGAGGCGTTCGTACCGCCCGTCCGTTCTTACTTTTCCCGGAAGGCCGTCAAGGTCGGAGAGCGTATGCAGGCAGAGCCGCTTGTCACCGATACGCATCTCGTCCGGATTCAGTTGCATGTCCTGCAACATGGTAGTCCCGTCAGCCGAGAGCGTAAGGTATCTTTCGATGATACCCGGTTCGCTTTCCGTTCCCGTAATCTCTTCCGTGGTGAGCCGTTCCAGCCTGACAAGGCCGCTGTCATTAACGATGCTTTCAAACTGTCCCACCGCTTCCATGAAGCGCTCCACCGTTTCCTTGTCCCTGATTTCCTTCGGCACCAGAAAACCACGGCAGAGCGTATTCCAGTTGCTTTGCTGCCGGGAGCGTTCCTTGGTGGTCTTGGTAAGGAAAAGGTAGCAGGTGTGATGCAGGTAGGGACGCTCATTGAAGTGACGTTCAAAACTGCGGGAGAGAAAGCTGAGTTCGTCCCGGCGGATGTCCGGTTCGTATTTCTCGGTGATGAAAATATCCTGCTTGTGCAGGATCGAATAGTTCGGCAACACCTTGATTGCCTTTGCTCATGTGGCGTGCATCGCCTCATACTCTGCGGAGGATACCGAAAACACTTCCGGCAGTGTGACACGGAAAGCGACCGTGATGTCGGCGTCCTTGCTGACGATGCAGCCGTGTTCCACCGCCATAACGGGAAACTTGCTTTCCAGTGTGGATGCTTTTAATATACTTCTCATAATTTACGATTGTTGTTTGTTAATCAGACGTGTGATACGTTTTCGTGATAGGATTCTCCGGGGATGCCTCCGGGCCGCGAACAGCTTCATCAGCCCGTGACTTCCGTATTTACGGTTCAGCGTGAAGGTCAGCCATACCAGCACCGTAGCCGACGATACCCCGAAACCGATGCAGATTCACTGTCCGACGCCTGCCATATACATGATGACGAACATCACGAATACGGCAAGCAGGCCGGCAGCAAAAATAAATAGGTATTGCGCCCGGAGTCCCTTGAACTCCACTTCACGGCCCACACCTTTATTTATCTCAAAATCAGCCATAAGTTACTGTCTTTTTTATGTTTTTAGAGGAAGAACGACCTCAGAATGGTGGCGGCGACTATCAAGAAGATGCAGGCTCCGAACCACGAACTTGCCGTTTTACTCGTGTCGGGGTCGCCCGAACTGAACTTCTGGTAGACCTTGATGCCGCCGACGAGGCCGATTACCGCACCGATTGCATAAATCAGTTTTGTGCCGGGGTCGAAATATCCCGTCACGAGTTGTGTCGCTTCGGTGATACCTGCCTGCCCGTTTCCTTGCGCCATTGCTGCACTTGCTGCCGCAACAGCGGCCAGCATCATAATCAATCTTTTCTTTTTCATTTGTTTCCGTGATTTTTTTAGGTGATTCATTTTTCGCAAGCGTGAATTTGAAGTTCTCCAAGCCTGTTTGTCTTGTCGCTGACTCGGCGTTGTCTTGTCGCTGACTTGACATCCTCTTGTCGCTGACTCGACAAAACGGGGTCAGCGTAATCAAAATGCAATTTGGCAAAGATACCTGAACTTGCGAAAAATAAGTAAGTGATTAAAAAAGCCACGGACTGCCCCCGTTCACTATCCCCATAAGGCAGCCGTGGCCGTTTATGGTTACCAATTCAGGGGGTAAGTTCCGGCCGGAAATCAGCCGGAGTCATAATATGCCGTTCGCATTGTTACTTGATTTGGTGGTGAAAAACTCTTGTTAGTTCTCTCTTGGAAGCGGAATGCGAATCATCCCGAATCGTAATAGCCTTTTGTTCTCATTGTCTTTGCAGTCTTAATCAGTTTATTTCAGATATTCCCCGCACTTGAAACCTTTGCGGGGTGCATAGTCTTCAAAAGAGGTGGACTTGAACAGCCACATCCGGTTCGCCCATCGGGCAAGGTCACGCTCGTACTGTGTCGGTGTCCGCTTGTTTGCATAATCCCGGAAAGGGATTACAAAAGGAGTAATCCTTAGTTCCCTCAGTACGTTCAACCTGAACAAGTCCTGCTCAACGGTCGAATTGAATCCTATCAGTACGTAGCAGGTAATCTTGTAAGGTTTCACATGCTTCACCATCTCTTTCAAGCGGTCGGTCAGATCCAGTCCAGGCAAATCCCACGCGATATGAATATTCTGTTTCATCTTCATTCTGTTCAGATGCCAGGCTTGTTCCTCGTCCATAATCCTAACGTCCACACCGTGCAGTTTAATGGGTTGCCCCGATTTCATCAGATAATCCACCGCCGACCTTCACTGCGGATTGGCAAAGAAATTATTGTCCAGTACCTCAATCCATTTTCCTTTCGGGTTCAGCTCCACCGGCTCCACGGCTTGAATATATCCCTCTTTCTCACGAACGAGACAGAAAGGGCATTTACGGATGCAGCCCCTTGAAAAGAACTGGACCGAAAAAGGATATTCAGGGTAAATGGAGTAATCTATCATCCGGCTGTTCTCCACAGCTTCGGGAAGCCTGCCGGCAATGTCATATCCCGTTCCGCCTCTGACTACTTCTTTCGCATCCAGCCTCCCGTAGTTATAGTCCGGACTGAAAGTGAACACCTTGCTTGCCAGCACCTTGTCATACCGATGCGCCGGTTCCGCCCATTCCACCCGATGCCCGTTTGCCTTGTGATAAACCGAAAGGCGCATCAGCGCAAAATTGGGGAAGTTATGCCCGTCCACATCTACCAGTCCTATATTCATACGGATAAAATTTAATGGTGAATAGTTCTTGTTGCCTTTCCGGGTGAGTGCCGCAAGCGGTCTGTCATCCCGAGTCGTAATAGCCTTTTGTCATAGCCATTCTGTTTTATAAGTAAATAAGTAAGTTACCAAAGGAATTGTCTCTTCTTGATTGGAGTGTTCCCTTATCAGGCGGGAACATCCATTTATCAACCCGAATCGAAATAAGTCATATACATGCTTTGTTGGTTTATTCAGTCATTAATACCATAGCGAATCTCTCTCTTTACAGTGATACGGGCCATCAACCCGTATCAAAATAACCTGTTGCCATTGTTACCTCCTTCTTTAATTGATTAGTCACTGTCCGGAGCAGCCTCATTCAAATGTTCGGCTTCATCCAGAAATTTGCTGATACGGCTGTCGCTGCCATTGATACTTTCCAGTATCGAGCGTTCAATCTGCGTATCCTTGATATGGTGAATCGCCCTTAAAAGAGCCAATCGTTTGTCTGTCGGAATATCCTTGCCGTTACAGAGGTCGATGATCAGGTCAATCTCTTCCGGCCCTATGCCGGCTGATTCGTCCGAATAATCTTCACGGGCACAGTTCAAATCATCCACTTCCTCGTTCAACTCGTCGGTATCCACTTCGTCACCGTTTCCTTCCTGTCCGTCATCGCTTTCACGCTTGCCGGAACTCTCATCCGAAGAGGCACGCCACTCTTCCACACGCTTGTCCCGAAACAGCTCCGGGATGCGTTCCGGCGGCACTTGTGCTGCCTTTTGTGGTGCTGCATCTTCGTTTCTGTCAGCAAATGTAGAGGCATTTTCTTTACCGGCAATAGCCCCGGAACCGGTGGCGTTTATTGGCAGCTGTTGGCGTGTCCCGTAGCTTTTCGTAACGACAAGGCTATCCGTTTCAGACGGTTTTTGGGGCAGTTTTTCCATATTTCTGTCATCTGCCTTTTCCTTAGCTTTCGCCTTTTCTTTGTCTTTTACTTCCGGTTTCACGGCCGGGACATTCCTCTTTTCAGCTTCCGGTATTGCCGGAACCTCTTTCTTTTCCAGTTTCGCTTTCGTGCGTCTGCGCCCTTTCTTCTGTTCTTCCTTCACTGGATCGAACCATCCGGCAACGCCCCGCAGCGTTTTTGCCATGCGGCGGCGTGCCTTCCCGAAACATATCTCGCCAAGCTGTCCCCTGAACAGGAACTTGTCCATGAACAGATAGGCGAACAACAGCCAGAACAGAACGATTCCGGCTTCATAATAACCTGATTGTATATCCATAACCTAAAATATTTTGTTATAACTCTTTTGGAGATAGGTCTTCACCTCATCCGAATGTTTCTCGAAATGCTCCTTCAATACATTATCTATATAGTTGCCTACCGTCAACTGCCGCTTTCCGGCAATCCCAACAATGACCGATATTTTCTGGTGCAGTTCCTTGTCTATATACACCCCTTGTCTGCCTTCGCATTTATAGGGTGTGAGGAATCTGCGTATAAAGTCCGCCAGTGCCGTGCGAATCGTTTTCGGGGACGGTTTCTCCGTAACCGTTTCTGGACAGCCGGTATCATCTGCACCGGAAACATTCATGGCTGTTTCATCCGCATTGTCATCCGTTTTTCTTTTTTCATCGGATAAAGTAGTTTCTCTCTTTTCGCCATCACCTCCGCTGGTTGAAGGTACAGATGATAAAGAAGACTCGGAAGAAACCCCTGCCATCAGGCTGCGCAGGTACGCTTCATCCACCGGATTTTGTCCGCTTGTTTTCTTTGCCATGACTATTCGGTTTTAAGTATAGATATGATTTCATCCATAAAGGTATCGAAGCCGCACTCTTTAGTAAATGCCGTATCGGGAGCGAACAGCGTACTCCGGTAAACGGGACCGCCCGTAGCGGACAAGTCTTTGGTAAAGTTGCTGCGCACGGGAATACGTGTTTTGAGACAGTCCAACCCTAACAGGGAGAAACCTTGCTGATACACATCATACAATGTAGTTCGTTCCCTGCGGTCAACCATGTTCCAGAACAGATGAAGACTTTTCAGAGCGGACGCGCCGGTCTTTATCAGCCGGTCATTAATGGTGGAGGCAAAGTTCAGCGTACTTTCCAGCACAAGACGGTCTGCTTTTATCGGAACGAACAGATAATCGAGCGCACTGATTGTGGCTATCACCCCGTCGCTTCCCATAGTTCCGGGCAAGTCGAACAGTACAATATCATAATGTGTATCCGCTTTCTCTTCAAATGCCCTTCAGTGCGCCATGCAATCGGCAGGTGTGCTTCCAATGACCGGATAAGCCTTTTTCTTCAACCGCCCGGCCTGTTCCACCAAGAGATTCTGATAAACGGGTGTGGTCTTGACCACTTCCATATCCCGTTTTTTCTGTTTCATAATCGAATGTTGCGGATAGTCGCAATCCACTACCGCTACGTTCAGTCTTTTCACATAATGCAGTCATGATGCCGCATAAATCGTAAACGTCGATTTACCCACGCCACCCTTTTGGGAAGCGAACGAAATGAATACCGTTTCCTTTCTCTTTTCCATTGTTACCTAATTTAAGTGAATAAATTGATTTATTGATAATTAAGCGGATAGACACCTATCCACTTATCCGTTCACTCATTTCATTATCCGTTTTGTTAGATAGCTATGTAGCTACTTAGCTATAAAGCTATCTGTCTATTTAGCAACATACTTACATAGCTATTCAATTATATAGCTATTTATCTATTCAGCCATGTAGCTACATATCTATCTGGCTTTCTATATAAGTATTCGGCTAAAAGTTTATTTACCTATCTATTTATCTGAATATCCACTTGCTTGTCTATGTATCTTTATATATGTATAGCCGTATATGCGGATAGATAGCCTTATGAATGATTGTCTGAAAACATACTTAACCAAATGCCTAATAAGACAGAAAGCTATTCAGATAAAAAAACGTCCGGATAGCTATCCTGATAACTATCTTTGTATCTATCCAAATAAGTAACTGAATAGCTATCCGGCTGCAAATAAACCTCAAAAAGAGCATCCGTGATGTACCCGTGGTTTCAAAGTCATTTATTGGCGGCTGTTGGCGTGACACCTGATAATAACCATACCGAAAAAACTATCTACCTTTGTCGCCGGGAGAGCGCAGCCCGTTCTCGACAGAGAACGTAAACAAATCCTTCAGACCTTTAATCCGGCCCAGCCGGATTTTAATATGCGTCAGCATATAGCGAGGTGTACTTTCAGCGGTTGAAAATATTTCCAACCGCTGAAAGTCTCGCCCGAAAGGTGTTTCGGGGCAAAGGTTCTCCCAAGTCGAACCTTTTAAAATTTTCATGTTATGAAAGATGAAACAAGAATCCGTGGCGCCGCAGGGCGCAAGGTGCTGGCCGACCCGCGCACGCACCGCTATTACCTCTGTCTCAATGACGAGGAAGACGAAAAGTTTATCTACATGTTCGAGCAATCCGGCATGAAGAACAAGGCCGAATTTATCTTCGCCCGTATCTTCGGTTGAGAGTTTAAAGTAGTAAAGATTGATAAGGAAGCGCAGGAATATTACGCCCAGCTCACCGCTTTCTATCAGCAGTTCCGAAGAATAGGAAACAACTACAACCAATGTGTAAAGACCATCCATACCATTTACGGGGAGAAGAAATCGCTCGCGTTTCTCTACAAACTTGCCGAAGAAACCCGTAAACTGGAAGAAGTATGCAAGCAGGTTATCGAACTTACAAAGCGGTACGAAAAGGAGTATCTCACTAAAAAGGAATAACATCATGGTGCCGAATATCACATCGGGCAGTTCGTTCTACGGAGTGATTGCCTATAATAAGATAAAGGTGGACGACGGTACGGCAAAGGTATTGTGACATCCGAAAATTGCGGCGGACACATCCGGCAATGTGCCGATTGAAAACTGCGTGCAGGCTTTTGAACCTTACATTGCACTGAACTCGCACGTCAGGAAACCGGTTATCCATATTTCATTGAATCCTTCCCCGAAAGATATTCTTTCGGAAGAACAAATGACCGTACTGGCGCAGGAGTTTATGGAAAAGTTCGGTTACGGGAACCAGCCCTATATCGTATGGCTGCATGAAGACATCAACCGCAAGCACATGCACATTGTTTCGGTACGCATCAACGAGAAAGGAGAAAAGATAGACCACAATCGTGAAGCTATCCGGGCACAGAATATCTGTCGGGATATGGAAGTGAAGTATGGGCTTCATCCCACACTCGGAGAACACGGTGAACGGGAACTGTTGGCCTTGCAAAAAGTGGATTATCCGAAAGGTGACGTGAAAACGCAGGTAAAGCATACCGCCCGAACCTTGCTGGAATGTTACAACTGTCATTCACTTGCCGAATACAACACCCTTCTGAACTTGTATAACGTCACTATTTACGAGGTAAGGGGAAGTGTGGACGGAAAGGAATACCACGGTATCATGTACGGAGCTTTGGATGATAACGGACAGCAGATAGGCACACCTTTCAAATCCAGCAAGTTCGGAAAGGCATTCGGCTATGAAGCACTGCAAAAGAAGTTTACCGCTTCTACTGAAAAGGTGAAAAAGAATAACCTTACCGAAAGGGCACGGCAGGAAATCATCAAAGCCATGCAGAATATCGGTACGAAAGAAGATTTTGCCCGAAGGCTGAAAGAGGCTGATATAGAAGTCGTTTACCGTATCAATCCCGAAGGACGTCTGTATGGTATCACCTTCATAGACCATACCACCCGGACGGTGTTCAACGGCTCTCGTCTGGGCAAAGCCTTTTCAGCCAATGTGTTCAACGAATTGTTCAACAATCCGGATGCAGACCGTGAAAGGCTGATACCGCAACCGGAGCAGGAACCGTCCCGGCAGGAAAGGGAAGCGAAAGCGGAAGAAAGGCAGGAAGGGGCAGAATACCGGCAACAGGAAAATCAAAGCCAGCATCAAAGTGAATCTTCCGGCAGCCTGATTGATACATTCGCACTCGGTGCCGTTGATATTTTCTCCATACTCATGGAAGACGACCATACGCACGAGTACATTGATCCGGCTTTCCGTTATGGGCGAAGGAAAAAGAAGAAGCGCAGGCGCAGGTTATAATATAATAATGTATAGAACAAGAAGTTTAATTTTAATAGTTACAATTATGCAGAATGAAGATGATTTAAGAGGTCTTGCCAAAGTCACGGACTTTATGCGGGCCATTAGTTTTTTATTTTTGGCGATACACATTTATTGGTTTTGTTATGGCTGGCTCCACGAAATGGGCTGAACGCTCGATATAGTAAATAAGATACTATCCAATTTCCAATGTACCACCGGGCTGTTTTCATCCTTGCTTTACACAAAGTTGTTTTGTGTCCTTTTTCTCGGTCTGTCCTGCATGGGCAACAAGGGAGTGAAGAAACATGAAATCACATGAAGGCAGATTATCATTGCGGCGATTGCGGGTACCATACTCTTTTTCCTGAACTGGTGGTTGTTATCCATTAGTGCATCATCCGGTGTGTGTGCGGTACTTTATACCACAACACTGACCTGTGGTTTCTTCTGTCTGCTGGCATCCGGTTTATGGATAAGTCGTTTGTTGAAGAACAACTTGTTGGAGGATGTTTTCAACCGGGAAAATGAATCGTTCATGCAGGAAACAAGGTTGATGGAAAACGAGTATTCTGTCAATCTGCCGACCAAATTCTGGTATAAAGGCAAAGTTTACAACGGCTTTATTAATCTCGTAAATATTTTTCGAGCGACAATGATATTGGGAACACCGGGCAGCGGGAAATCCTATGCCATTGTCAACCAATTTATAAAACAGACCATTGAAAAATCCTATGCACTCTACATATACGATTTTAAGTTTGACGACCTCTCAATTATCGCCTATAACCACTTGATTAAGTACAGACACCGCTATAAGATACCACCCAAGTTTTATGTAATCAATTTCGACAATCCGAGAAAAAGCCACCGTTGCAACCCGTTGGCTCCAGAGCTTATGACCGATATTTCAGACGCTTACGAGTCCAGTTATACAATCATGTTGAACCTCAATAAAAGTTGGGTGCAGAAGCAGGGAGACTTTTTTGTGGAATCCCCAATAGTATTGTTTACTGCGATAATCTGGTTTTTGAAGTTGTATGAAAATGGTAAGTATTGCACATTTCCACATGCAATAGAACTACTTAATAAAAGGTACGAAGATGTATTCACCATTCTGACAAGCTATCCTGATTTGGAAAATTATCTGTCTCCTTTCGTTGACGCATGGAAAGGGGGTGCTGCCGAGCAGTTGATGGGGCAGATTGCATCCGCTAAAATTCCACTGTCAAGACTGATAAGTCCTCAACTCTATTGGGTAATGTCCGGCAGTGATTTTACGTTGGATATTAATAATCCCAAAGAACCGAAAATATTATGTGTCGGCAACAATCCCGATAGAATTTCTATTTATGGAGCAGCTTTAGGTCTGTATAACTCCCGCATTGTGAAGTTGATAAACAAGAAGAAGCAGATGAAAAGCTGTGTGATAATTGACGAGTTACCCACTATTTTCTTTAAAGGTCTGGATAATCTGATTGCCACGGCACGAAGCAATAAAGTGGCGGTTGTATTGGGCTTTCAGGACTTCAGCCAGTTGAAGCGCGACTACGGCGACAAGGAGGCCGCTGTAATCATGTCAACTGTGGGCAATGTTTTCAGCGGTCAGGTAGTGGGTGAAACGGCCAAAACCTTGTCGGAAAGGTTCGGGAAAATCCTGCAAAAAAGAGAGTCCATGAGCATCAACCGCAACGATACGTCCACTTCCATCAACACGCAACTGGACAGTCTGATACCTGCATCCAAAATCAGTACATTGAGTCAGGGAATGTTTGTCGGTGCCGTAGCAGACAACTTCGGAGAGACAATCGAACAGAAAATTTTCCATGCGCAGATAGTCGTTGACAATGAAGCCGTACAGAAAGAGACGGCGGCCTACCAGCCCATTCCCGAAATCAGCAGCTTTCTGGACGAGAACGGCAATGATACAATGGAGCAGCAGATACAAGCGAACTATCGGCAAATCAAACAGGATATTGTGGAACTTGTAGAAAACGAACTGATTCGTATTGAGAATGACCCGGCACTCAAACATCTTTTGGGGAATAACGAAACGGAACCGGGCAAAGCCTAAAACAGTGTCATAACACTATGCTTTCCACGGCACATTGCGGCAATCTCGGAAGCTACGCAGGCTTCACTTCCGTAGATTGCCGCAAAGAGCCGTTTTTCAGGAAAGGACAAAAGCATGGCAGGCACCCGGACAAGTCCGACCGGCCTGCCATGCTCCTGTCTATCCTATATATTCAAAAGAAAAGATGTACAAAATTACGGCACTTAGAAATAAATGCCGTATATTTGTACACATAAGACAAGAATAGCATGGATGACAAATTGAAAAATCTGATAGAACAGAACGGGGGATATATTACCCGCGGGCAGATTATCGGCAACCGTTATCTGTATTACCGGTTATTGGAATCGGTAAAATCCGGCGAGATTATCCGCCTGAAGCCGGGTGTGTACTGCATGGAGGATGCAATGGCCCATACGATGATAGACCTTGACAAGATAATCCCCGAAGGGGTGTTGTGCCTTTATTCCGCATGGGCGCACTATGGGCTTACCACACAAATTCCGCAAGGTTTTTATGTGGCCATACCGAGAAAACGGAAAGTCACCTTGCCGGACTATCCACCCATCATCCTCAATTATTGGGACAATTCCATCTATGCTACCGGAATTAAGCGTGAACGGATAGACGGAATCGAGGTATCCGTTTATGATATGGAAAAATCAGTCTGTGACGCGCTTCGTTACCGCAACAAAATCGGCATTGATGTCAGTTCCGAGATTTTGAGGAACTACTTGTCACGTAAAGAACGTAATATCACCCGGCTGACAAGCTATGCCAAGTCCATGCGGATAGCCGGGGTACTTAACAACTATCTGGAAATTCAACTATGACAAAAGAAAACAAAGACTACGGCAAATCCGTAAAGGCAAAACTCCTGAACTTGTCAAAGGCGGAAGGACTGCCTTATCAGCCATTGCTGATACGTTATGTGCAGGAACGCCTTTTATACCGGTTGGCACAGAGCAAGTACAAGCATCGTTTTTACCTGAAAGGTGGCGCATTACTCTATGCCCATGAACAGTTCAAGGCACGCCCGACACTGGATATAGATTTTCTGGGAAACAGTATTGCCAATGACAAGAAGATAATAGAAGAGGCTTTTTCCGAAATATGCGGCATATCCTGCGAAAAGGACGGAATCCGTTTCGATACGACTACCATCGAAACGGAAGAGATTAACGAGAACCGGGTCTATAAAGGCATCCGGCTGCACGTAATGGCCCGGTTGGATACGGCGCGTCAGAAAATAGCAATGGACATCGGTTTCGGGGACGTCATCACTCCCGATCCGCAGGAACTGGAATATCCCTTATTATTGGACGACCTGCCTCCCGTCACTATAATGGCCTATTCGCTTGAAACAGTAATAGCGGAAAAATTTCAGGCAATGATTGAACTGTCGGAAAACAACAGCCGCATGAAGGATTTTTATGACTTATATACCTTATTATATAATAATACGATAGACAGTGCATTATTGGAGAAAGCCATTCATGCCACATTGAAGAACAGAGGAACTGTATATGAAGAGAATCATCCCTTGTTCAGTGACGGTTTTTCAACGAATCTCCGGTTTCAACTGTTATGGAAAGGTTTCATGAAGAAGATAGGAAAGACGGAACCGGATTTTGAAACGGTCATCCGGCTGATAAGAGAAAGGCTGTTTCCCTTTTGGGAAAAATACAGAGGACAATAAGTAACATTGCAAGAAGTATGGCAACAAATAAATCACAACTTGAGAAATGGCTGACGGCCCAAAAGAGGCATCACTTGTCAGACAGGCAGGTACAAATGGCACGGGAACTCGGACTCAATCCCGATAAGCTGGGAAAGATAGACAATCACAAGCAGGAACCGTGTAAAACGCCACTGCCGCAATTTATTGAAGAGATTTACTTCAAAAGAGACACACCCAAATAGTAAACAATTAAAACAGATACTAAAAGAGCGAGAAGCGAAAAGAAGCAAAAGAGAAAATGAAAGAGAAGAATCTAAATACAAGATTGACAAATGATTTTAAATCTGAACAATACAGTTTAGAAATGTCTCTATAGGATATTTTCTTAGGTTAGATAAAAAAAACAAGATAAAAGTATTTAGTTCTCAATATTTACAGTATTTTTGCTAATAAAGTATTATGTATATGCAAAAAAAGAACACTATAACACTAAATCGAATATCATTTCTAGAAGAAATTGATATAAAAGAGTTGTTCAATGCCTTACAAAGCCATCCCTATGACGAAGAAGAAGGTATTGGTTTTACGACAGTAAACGAAAATGATGATATTATTGAAGCTACCATAATAATAAGAATTCCAACTCAATTACAAGAGTTTGATTCTTCAAGTGGAACTTTTACAGCAAAGAATATTTATATTTTTGATGAAATCTCTTTTTTCTTGGATTTGACAAGCAAATTGATATATTCGTTGTGTTCTATTAGCAAACTAAATAAGGTCAAATCTCTCTTAAAAACCTACATTAAGCATAAAGTCATTTATGAAAATCTGCATTTAAATCCTAAGAAAATAATAGCTAATATTGAGTTAGATAACTTTGAGTCTATGATAACCGAATTGGTTATTAAGAAATTTACATACAAAGATGGTGCTCAAGGAAGATTTGTTGCACATATTTCGAACTCTAATCTTGGATATGAATTGTTAAATACATATTTAGACGAAATCCAGAAAGTAACTTTGGAAATTGAATCAAAAGATTACGAACGTTTTGTTTTGACAATTTCAACAAATAACTCCATTTCTATAAAATGTGAAGAGGATGACTTCTGGTATATTTTCAATAATTTAAAAGCTCATATTTAATCTATGGAAGATCAAGGTGTATTAGGGACAATTTGGAATAAAGAGGCAACAAGATTACTTTCTTTATTTGGCTGGAATACGATTGGAGATTACGACATGGATGTACAAGGAAAGGATGATAAGCAATATGGCATAGATACTCTTATTACATTCAAAACTCCACTAAAAAACAATAAGCAAATTGCTATTTTAGAAGCCAAAAGATATGAAACGAAGAATTTTAATAAAAGTTTATTGCAGGGATGGATTGAAAGGCTTGATAAAAAATTGATTGAATTAAGAAATTCTGAAAAATTTCAAGAACGTTTTCCTGATTTATCAGAGTGTTCTACTCTAGATATGGGGATTATTGCTATATGGTTTCACGATACGAGAAACTACTATGATTTTCATTCTAAATTTATTGAAATATTACAAAATATATCTGTTTCTGGAAGGACTCGTAAAGTAGGTATGAACAAAATATTTGTAATAGATAATCATAAAATTTTAAGGTTATGTTCAATGCATCAGTCAATAGAGGCTTATGAGTCTGATAATGATGATTCCAAAATTTTCTTTTATTATCCACCGATACTGATTGAAGATAAACCGATAGTAAGAGAACAAGTTTTAACCATTGAATTTATCTTTTCTGATATTGTATTAGCAGAAGCTAGAAAAGATAAAGTTACAGTGGAAAATATTGTATTCTATTTTGGTAAATTAGAGATTCCTTGCTTTCATCAACTTAAAAGTCTGCTAACTCTTTGCTCCTTCTTAGATACTGATAAACCTTTACTCTTATACATATATCAAGAAGATGATGAATTTAGAAAAATAGAGCCTGACATTAAAAGGATTTTTGAAAATGTGAGCTTTAGAATAAAGAGTATGGACAATTTATTTGATTTACCTGGTTATATAAAAGATATAGTACATGAATAACAACAAATACCCCACACCTTATGAAATAGAAGAGGTTTGTAATAACTTTCTTAAAAGAGGTTTTATTAACTCTTTTATGCAAGGAAAAGGCATCTTTTTTATAAATGCCCGGCAAGAGGATTTAGCAAAAGGCTTAGCACCTATATTATTAGGAAAGGAAGAGGTTGACACATTGCGAGCTAGTGCTTATCAAATTGCTTCAAAACATGCATTGAGTGGCTTTTCTGTAAAATCAGCAATGGTGAATTTTAGCCTACAAGATGTGTATGAAAAAGTTCGTGATAATGATCGAATATTGCTTGCTAAAGGATATAGATTAGGAAGCTTAGTTAGAACGATGAGAGATGGTAAGCCATATTATAAAGGCTCTATTGAATATACTAAGAAGAAACCGGGAAGAATGCAATTTTTGGATAATGAGACAGGATATTCTGAGTTCTATTTTGTTGATAAAGGAAATGGTGAATGGCAGGTAGAAGTAGATGCAAATAAATCTACAGACGGTAAAGAAGTTTTCAAATTAATATCGGGAATGTTAGATAAAAGCACCACTAATGTTGTTAATATAAACATTGATGCACTAAAGGATAAAACAACAATTGAACTGTTTGATAATCTTGCCCAAATAGGATTAGGAGAAGAGTGGAGATTTTTAGACATTAAACATTTAGCCTTCAAAAGAGGTAGATTCCATAATGAAGAAGATGATGAAGAGAATGATGGTGAAGAGTCTTTAAATAAAGAACAATTGACTGGAATAAGTCAAGCTATATTAGAAGGAAGAAATCTGAGAGATGACCCATTTGTTTTGCAATACGAGAAAGAAGGATGTATATTTACTGCCATGACTTATGAATATGAAAATAAAAAGCAACCAGAAACAATACAACTTCGTGCCGAATTTAAGGGGAATCCCAAAATATTTGAAGTGTCTATAATTACATATAAAATAACAAAAGGCTTGGAAGGAAAAAAGGAATCTGCAATCTTACCAACGGATAGACATCGGAATTTACGTTCAATCTTTTGGAATAATGCTAAAAAGGTTTATTTGGATCTTATTGAAATCTAATTCAAACCTCAAAAATGCCATAACAATTCATTAAGTCATAGTTGGAAACAAAGAATTTTAGTAAAGTGTCTTTTTTAGGGTATTAAGAGCATGTTGAAAGTTCACTACACAATAGAATATGAGCTAACTAGTAAAATTTAGTCTAATTAAAATCGACTATAATTTGTTGTATATCTTAAATATACACCTATATAGTATATCACGAAAAACAGGAACAAGCATATCTTATAAAAGAGAGTGATCACTTAGAGAATCACTCTCTTTTGTAATCCGCACATGTCATTTCCCGCCAAATGCCGCCATTCATTTTCACCGCTTTCCAAACCATAATAACCTATCAATTAAATCTCTACATTCGCACCGACGGGCTAAAATTTACCCGGTATTGATTAATTATTGTATCACTAAATTTTTGATTTTATGGCTAAGAAAAAGCAAGAGCAACAAGAACAGAGTCAGGACGAGCATGTAATGGCCATCCTCGACAAGCGGACGAACAAGACCGCAGTCGTTTCCAAGATGAACGAGCAGGACGGCAGTCTCGAAATCGTCCCACCCGACAAGAAGAACAGCGGCAGCTTCCTCAAACTGGACCGTACCTCACCGCTGGAACTGTTCTTCACCAATTTCAAAAACCAGTACGACAATCCCACGAGTTTCAGTTTCTTTCTCGTACCTCTCGTCCTTTTGGACAAGACACTGAATGCCGTAGTCCAGATCCGGAAAGGGGAAGACCCCGGAGTGGAAGGCAAGAAACTGGTGGAGAACAGCGAACTCAACGATGAAGGGCGTATCGCCAAACTTGCCCGAAGGTATAAGTTCGATGAACACCAGCTTCCGTGGAAAGAACTTGCCGCACTGGGAGTTGACAAGCAATTACTCTTTGATAACCATTGCATGGGCGAAATGCTGAAAGGAAGAATCACCTCAAAGGCTTTTCCCATTACTAAGGAGGTGAACGGTGAAAAAAAGGATATGGGAGAAGCCTGTTTCCTCTGCGTCAAGGGCGAGGACGGCAAGGTACAACTGAAAACCCTGAGCAGGCTCGACAAGCCGCAGTACGACCTGCCCACCTATAAAGGAGTATTCACGGACGAGGAAAAACAGTCGCTTAAAGACACCGGGACATTGGGGGCAGTCAAGGAGATGAAGGATACCCATACGGGAACGGTCTGCAACTGTTATGTATCCTTTCATGAACCGAGCAACCGTATCATCACCATGCCGGTGGATGCCATCAAGATACCCGATTATATCTACGGGAAAAGGCTGGATGACAAACAGAAGCAAATCCTCACATCAGGTGGACAGCTTCCCATCAACGACATACAGCGTAAAAACGACACGCTGCTTTCCGGCGTCGCTTTTGTCGATCCGAGAATAATGGACATCGCATTCAAGCAGTCCGGCGAACAATTGAAAGTCAACGATACTATCATGGGTGCCAAAATCACACCGGAGCAGAAAAAGATGCTTCAGAACCATGAAATGGTGTTCATCGAGAATATGCGCTACAAAGGCAGGCTGTTTTCCGATGATGTACGTTTCAGCAACAAGAGCAACCAACTGCTGATAGGACGCAACGCCCGTGAATACAAACCTGCCATTGACAGCAAGAAGAACGACAAGAACAAGGAGGTGAGACAGCAGGCACCCCGCCATGTGGCATCCGTAAAGGCCCGGTCAAAAAAGAGCCTTTCAGTCATGTAGAAGACAGATTATTCATGTTTACATCAGATATATACCCGGTTCTCTTTTATGGCAGCCGGGTATATGTTTAATATCCGATTCATATTTTAAAGCGATAACAGATGACTATACAAGATAAAAATACCCCAACCGGAGAATTGTCCTATTTTGAGACGGCTCTCCTTCTTCATTTAAAGGAAAGCCATCCGCATATAGCTGCTGACAAAGAACTTGTCCGGTCACGGGCCGACGAGGCGGCAGGCAGCTATGAACGCGCCATACGTGACGGCTTATCCGTCACGCAGGCTTTGCAACAGGCCGACGCCGTTCTCTATCAGGATTTGCGTTTTTCCAGATTCGATACGGTGTTCGAGGTCGTATCGGAATGGTTTCCCGAAGTCCGGCCCGAAAGACGGACGGGGTTCTGTCTGAAAGTATTGCCGCCCGCAGAAGCGGTATTCAGCAAATATCCCATAGATGACCGGTTTGAATCATCCCCGTCCTATCATACACTTACGATTGAACTTACAGGTTTCATACAATTTTATATAGAACAATATGGCATATAACAAACGGCAACATCTGGCGGACAACATAGCCGCACTTGAACTGATATTCATGCGTCCGGAGTTTTGTCTCACGGAAGAGGGACGCAAAGTTTTGAACGGTTATTCCGGTTTTGGCGGATTGAAGTGCATCCTGAATCCGGCAGAAAAGGACACGGATATTGAAAGATGAACGACGGACAAGGAGTTGTTCCCCCAAGTCAGACTGCTACATGAACTGTTGCGGGAGTATTCCAAAGACGAGAAAGAATACAAAGGATACGTCCAAAGCCTGAAAAACTCCGCTCTTACGGCTTTCTATACACCGGAGCCGATAGTCGCAGCTATTCAGGAATCATTGCAGGCATCGGGAATCCTTCCCAAACGTTTTCTTGACCCTTCCGCCGGAACGGGCATATTTGTCAGCCGGTTAAAGGACATACCGGAAGTCCATTGTTTCGAGAAAGACAAACTCACGGGAAAAATACTCTCATCCCTTTTTCCGGAAAGCAGAGTGACCATAGACGGTTTCCAGTCCATACAGCCTTATTACAATAATTACTTCGACATGGTTTCTTCCAACATTCCATTTGGAAGTACGAGGGTTTATGACCGGAAATTTGACCGGAGCGAAGACTCCGTGCGTAAATCCTCACTCGGCGCTGTGCATAACTATTTCTTTCTGAAAGGATTGGATACGTTACGGGAAGGCGGAATATTGGCCTATATCACTACTTCGGGCGTCATGGATTCACCACAGAACCGTCCCGTCCGGGAATGGCTGGTAAACCATGCAAACCTCGTTTCCACCATACGTCTGCCCGAAAATCTATTCGTTGATGCCGGTACGGAAGTAAGCAGCGACCTGATCGTATTACAGAAGAATACCCGAAAATCGGGACTGACCGAAAGAGAACGGAATTTCGTTGAGACCCGTCTCATATCGGGCAACATCAATATCAACAATAGCTATGCCAATTTGGATCATATAGTCCATACTTCGGTGTCAATGGGCAAAAATATGTATGGGCAACCGGCTATGAACTTCACCCATGAAGGTGGAGTCGATGCCATTTCCGAACATCTCAAAAAGTTATTGGCGCAAGATGGGGAAAATCATCTTGACAGAAAACTTTATGAAGACAAGCTGTCCCAACCAACAGTTTCTATTGTTCTCAAAACAGAGTCCGATACAATGGAAAAAGAACAGTGGCAGAAAGCAAACAAGGAAAGTTCTCTTTCCGCACAACCTTATGAACCTGCGTTCAACCTGTTTGCCGCCTATGCGGATGAAGAGGAAGCGGAAGTACAAGCAGTGGAAAGCAGACCTTCCCCAAGCCGGAAACCGTCGGCATCCCGCAAAAAGAAAGGGGATGAACCGGAAATGTTCAACCTCTTCTCGCAGGAGAACATGTATGATGAAGCCGCCGTACAGGAAGACATGACCGCGGAACGGGCGGAAGCGGAAGCAAAATGGCAGGAGCGCAGGCAGAAATTTGAAGAAGAGCGCAAGAAAGAAATGGAACCACGGCCGTTCACCGAAGAGATACGCCCCGAATACAAGAACGGTTCCATCGTAAAATCGGGCGAGCAATACGGATATTTACGGGGATTGGGAACTCCCGATGTACAATTCCATCCGCTCAAACTGACAGTCACCCAGCAATACCGGGCCGCCTACTATATCCCGCTCCGTGAAGCCTACCACAATCTCTACAATGCGGAAGCTGAAACGGAAACGGAACAACCGGAACTCAGGGAGGAACTGAACAGGCAGTATGACCGTTTTTACCGCATGTTCAGGGAACTGAACGGCAAGGATAACGCCAAATTCCTGCTGATGGATGCCGGAGGAAGGGAAATGCTTTCATTGGAACGTTCCGTCAACGGCAAGATACGGAAGGCGGATATATTCACGGAACCCGTTTCATTCAATGCCAACGAATTGACACACGTGGACACACCGCAGGAAGCGCTTGCGGCCTCCCTGAACAAGTTCGGGGAGGTCAATCTGGAATATATGGAGAATCTCAGCGAGATTGACGGACAAGAGTTGCTCAAACAACTGGATACCCGTATCTTCTACAATCCCATGATGAAGAACCATGAAATCAAAGACCGTTTCATAGCGGGCAATGTGGTGGCCAAAATCGAATGGATAGAGAACTACCTGAAAGGATATCCGGACGATGAAGCAAGCAAGAAATCATTGGAAGCCTTGCAGGAGGCCATTCCGGAGCCGGTCAGCTTCGACCTGCTTGATTTTAATTTCGGAGAAAGATGGATACCCATGTCCGTATATGAAGAGTTTGCCGGATACCTCTTTGAGGCAAAGGCCCATATCCATTATACGGAATCCATCGACGAGTTCAGCGTGAGTTTTGAAGAAACCAACGCGAATATCACCGACAAATATTATGTGAAAGGGGAGAAAAGAGGCTATTACGGAAACGACCTGCTCAAACATGCGCTGCACAACACGGTGCCCGACATAACCAAGACCGTACAGGATGAAGAAGGCAATGACATAAAGGTGCGTGATGCCGACGCCATCCAGCTTGCCGATGCCAAAATCAATGAGATACGCTCGGCTTTCACCGGTTGGCTCAACGAGCAGTTACCCGAATTCAAGCAGCACCTTGCGGATATGTACAACCGCAAGTTCAACTGTTATGTACGTCCCGACTATGACGGTTCCCTGCAAAGTTTCCCGTTCCTTGACCTGAATGGGCTGGGCATACCGGACTTGTACGACAGCCAGAAAAATGCCGTCTGGATGCTGAAAATGAACGGCGGCGGCATAATCGACCATGCCGTAGGAACCGGCAAGACCCTTATCATGTGTACGGCCGCCTTTGAGATGAAGCGCCTCGGACTGGCAAACAAGCCGATGATTATCGGACTCAAAAGCAATGTGCATGACATAGCCGACACATTCAGGAAGGCCTATCCGAACGCCAGGGTACTGTATCCGGGCAAGGAGGACTTTACTCCGGAGAAACGTGTCGGAATATTCCATGATATAAAAAATAATAATTGGGACTGTATCATACTGACACACGACCAGTTCGGGAAAATACCCCAGTCACCCGAAATACAGCAGGAGATATACACGCAGGAAATAGACAGCATCGAAGAGAACCTCGCCGTATTCGAGCAGCAGGGCAATGAAGTGAGCGGCTGGATAAAGAAGGGGCTGGAAAGAAGGAAGGAGAACCTTGAGGCCAAACTTGAAAAGCTGGAGCAGGAGATAAAAGAACGGACGGACGACGTGACCGATTTCAGGCAGATGGGCATCGACCACCTGTTCGTAGATGAATCGCATGCCTTCAAGAACCTTCTGTTCAACACCCGCCACGCAAGGGTTTCCGGACTCGGGAACCCGGAAGGGAGCATAAAAGCCATGAACCTGCTTTTCGCCGTCCGTACCATACAGGAACGCACGGGCAGGGACTTGGGAGCCACTTTCCTGTCCGGTACGACCATCTCCAACAGCCTGACCGAACTCTATCTGTTATTCAAATACCTCCGCCCCAAAGAAATGGAGCGGCAGGGGATTACCTGCTTTGACGGTTGGGCGGCAGTGTATGCGAAGAAAAGCACGGACTTCGAGTTTTCCGTAACCAACCAGATTGTACAGAAGGAGCGTTTCCGCTATTTTATCAAAGTGCCGGAACTTGCCAACTTTTATGCGGAGATTACCGACTACAAGACTGCAAAGGACGTGGGAGTTGACAGGCCGGAACTCAACGAGCGGCTTTACCACATACCGCCCACTCCCCAGCAGGAGATTTTCATTCAGAAGCTGATGAAGTTTGCTGAAACCGGGGATGCCACCTATATAGACAGGGAGCCTCTGTCCGAAGCGGAGGAAAAGGCCAAAATGCTGATCGCAACCAATTATTCAAACAAGATGTCGCTTGACATGCGGCTGATAGACCCCGGATACGGTGACAATCCGGGAAACAAGGCATCCCATTGTGCGGCAAAAATAGCGGAGTATTACTATGAGTATCTCGACCAGAAAGGCACACAGTTCATCTTTTCGGATCTTAGTACATACAAGCCCGACCAGTGGAACATTTACAGCGAGATAAAGCGTAAGCTCGTGGAAGACCATAATATCCCCGAGAGGCAGATAAAGTTTATTCAGGAAGCTAACAGTGACAATGCACGCAAGGAACTGTTCAGCGATATGAACTCCGGCCGCATCCGTTTCCTCTTCGGCTCCACACAGAAATTGGGGACGGGAGTCAACGCGCAGCAACGGGCCGTGGCCATCCATCATCTGGACATACCCTGAAGGCCGTCCGACCTGGAACAGCGCAACGGACGGGCGGTAAGAAAGGGAAATATCATCGCCAAACAATACGCAGACAATAAAGTGGACTGCTTCATCTATGCGGTGGAGAAATCTCTGGACAGTTATAAGTTCAACCTGCTGCATAACAAGCAGATGTTCATCAGCCAACTCAAAAGTCGTAATCTGGCCACCCGTACCATTGACGAGGGGGCGATGGATGAAAGCGGAAGCGTGCATTTCAGTGAATACGTGGCTATTCTTTCGGGCAATGACGATTTGCTGGAAAAGACAAAGCTGGAAAAGAAACTGGCAGTCCTTGAAAGCGAAAGGCAGGCATATCACCGCAACAAGGGAAATGCAAAAGGCAAGCTGAACGAAAAGACTTCGGAAATAGAGAAGAACAATGTCTTTATCGGACGCTTCACCCGGGATTGGGACTATCTGAACAAGGTAGCTCCCGTGGACGAGGAAACCGGACTCCGGCCCAATCCCTTACGGCTGGACGGGGTGGACTCGGACAATATCGAGATACTCGGCAACCGGCTCGCCGCAATCAATCAGAAGGCCCGGACGGAGGACGACTACATGAAAATCGGTACTCTCTTCGATTTCCGCATCCTTGTGCGTACCGAAAAGACCTACAACGGCGACACGCAGGCCTTGCAGAACAAGTTCATGGTTGAGGGGCTGGACGGTGTAAAATATACCTATCATAACGGGTATATAGCCAAAGACCCGAAACTGGCCGTAATGTATTTCATCAATGCTCTGGAACGTATTCCCGGCATGATTGAGAAACGGGAGAAAGACAATGCGGAGTTGTCAAAAGGCCTTCCGGTCTTGCGGCAGATTGTGGCGGATACATGGCCTAAAGAAACGGAACTCAAACAGTTGGGTGAGGAACTCGCCGCATTGAACCGGAAAATACAGCTTACTCTCAAACCGGTGGACCGACACGAAAGTGGAGAAGGTGGAGGGTCGGAAGTGGAAGGACAGAAACCTGTCGGCGGCAGTGACGCGGTTCCGGATTTACCACGGCAGGCAAAACATGTACCGTCTATGGAAATTGTAAACCCTGCAAGGGAACTGAAAAAAATATCCTAACGTTTCCCGCGGTACATTGCTGTAACCCCGGAAGCTACGCAGGCTTCACTTCCGCAGGTTACAGCAAAGAACCGCTTTTAAGGAAAGGACAAAGGCACGGCCGGCACCCGGATAAATCCGACCTTGCCGGCCGTGCCCTTGTCTATAGGGAATGGGCCACATCATTCCTCTTCCTCAAAGGAAAGGCTTTCCACCTGCCTGTTGATTACCTTCCAGTCAATCGAATCTTTCAGGTTGATAATATCCACAATCGAATAGTGCTTTGTCCCGTTCTCTTCTTCCGCAAAACGTAACCGTCCGCTCAAACGCTGTTTCTCAATCTCTGCCGGATCAAGATTTATCAGTTCGCAGACTTCATCGGGCAGCATGGAAAGCGCCACGTCATTTTCCTGACAGATATGTTGCAGGACGGCCAGCATGTTCAACGACTTCTTATAACTTCTCACGAGTGCAGCGAAAGAACCGCTTTCAATTTTAATCATCTTTTTCATAACGCTTATTTTTTAGAGTGTTCTTCTTTTTCCAGTAACATGGCACGGAGTACGTCCGAACGGCGGTAATATATCTTCCCCTTGTCTCTGTGAAAGGGAAGTGTCCCGTCATTGCGTCGTCTTAAAAGTGTCCTGTCCGACATCTTGGTGAGCAGGCGCACACCTTTTGAATCCAGTATCTCACTGTCCGGCAAATTATGTACGGCAGGAGCCAATAACTTTTCAATGTTGGTAACCTTAGCGAGTATGGCACTAAGCATGTGGGTTGTCTGTCCACCCGGTGCAGTTCTTCTGTTATTCATATTGACCTTATTTTTATTGTTTATGGCGCAATATTACGGAGATATTATAAGGCCATTGGTTACTCAACCGTTGAGCAACCGACAAAAAAAGACAGAAAACGCCAATCGGGGACAAAAAAATAGCCGGGAGGCACTGTCCCCGGCTATTCTATGGTAAGTAAGCATCAATAAGTTATGCTCTAAATTCTTAATAGGTTAATAATCAGATTTATATAAAAATATTTAGCAGTATATTTTGCTATATTCCAAATTTTGCCTACATTTGTATAAGAGTTATTTGAAACTATGCAAAGCAGTGTAACCCGAAGCAGGACTTCCATCACTAAATCGTTACCTGCATCTTTTAAGCTTTCTATATTTATTTAATCTTCAGAGAGTTACATCAAAATACATTGTTTTATTGCTTAGAACTATTGGTTTCAAAGCGTAAAAAATAACTTATAATAAAATATCTATTAATCCGGTTGTTAATTACGATAAAATTATTTATTTTTGTATCACTATTTAAAAGCCGCTTTAAATCCACGGCAAAACGCAGAAAGTAATCTGTGGTGAAATAGGTGGACTAAAAAAGGAAAACTTTATAAGTATCTACATATCAATAAGATATAAATCTGTGGTGAGCCCCAGGCGGATCACAGAAACGCTGGACAGAAATGGACAGTAAATGTACAACTCCTACAATATCAAGGTATTGTAGGAGTTTTTCTTTGTATAATGTCTGTGACCTAAGACACGAAAAAGTCACAAAAAGACACACTTTCGTGACCAATTCGTGACCTGTCCACCCTCTAAGATTTTAGGTCACGGAATGTCCTAAATTGGCGGTTTGTTGTCTTGATTTGTCCGTACTGCAAATATCTCATTTTCAGTTTATCAATTTAAGTTTGTAACTAAAAAAAAGAGATTATGAGAAGTACTTTTAAGCTACTCTATTTCGTCAAACGAAATGCAGTAAAGAAAAATGGTAACGCACCGATTATCGCACGTATCACTATCGACCAAGTTGTAGCCCAGTTTAACACCAAGCTGGAAATAAATCCGGCTCATTGGAGCGTGGAATTAGGCAAGGCTTCCGGCAGAACCGCAGAAGCCGTACACATCAATTCCATGCTGGAAAGTATTCGTAGCACAGTTCATCAACATTACCATGCGTTAATGGCGCAAGACGGATATGTAACCGCAGAACTGGTAAAGAACGCTTTTTTAGGCAAGATAGCAAGGGAACGGACTTTGATAGAGTTCTTCAAACAGCACAACGAACAGTATTTGCAAAAGGTCAAAATGAATACCGCAGACAAAACCTACTCACGTTATGAACTGACAAAAAAACGGCTTATGGAGTTTATGAAGTTTAAATACTCCGTTTCCGATATGCTCATTAAAGATATAAATGTGGTATTCATTGAAGATTTCCTGCTGTATATCAAGAATAACTATGGGTGCAGCCATAATACGGCTATGAAGTTCGTACAACGTTTTCGCACGGTAGTAAACTTTGCCAAGAATACGGGTTTAGTGACTGCCGACCCTTTCGGGAGTTATCGGGTAAGGTTTGAACGCACCGATAGGGATTATCTGACTATGGAAGAAATTACCACCATTTACAACCACGAGTTTAGCTCTAAACGGTTGGAGCAGGTACGTGATTTGTTCATTTTCAGTTGTTACACGGCACTTTCCTACATTGATGTATGCGAGTTAAAGCAGGAGGACATTCGCACTGGATTTGACGGTAATTTGTGGATTACACGGAAAAGACACAAAACAAATGTTACATCTACCGTTCGATTACTGGATATACCAAAAGCCATATTGGAAAAGTACAGAGACAAATTGCCAAACGGTAAGATTTTACCAGTAATCAGCAATCAGAAAATGAATGATTACTTAAAAGAAATCGCAGCCATTTGCGGAATTGAAAAGACCTTGACCTACCATGTTGCCCGCCATTCGTGTGCAACTTCGGTACTGCTCGCCAATGGTGTACCTATCGAGACAGTATCTAAAATTTTAGGTCATACTAATATCCGGACTACTCAAATTTATGCGAGGATTACCGATTTGAAAGTAAGTGGCGACATGGAAATGTTGGCTCAAAAACTGGACGTTCCAAATCGTACTGCCAGCCGTTGAAATCGTGTTATCGTCAGATAACAGCAAGGTGTGATTTGTGGCACACAAATCTGTTTTCCGTGCCGCAAAACACCTTGGGCAAATTCACTCCGAAGTCGTGTTGCCAATGAAAGAAAGACATTCCCTAACTAAAGATTTTTTCGCTCGTCGGGACGGGTGGTCCCGCCCCTTGCCGCTGGGCGTTCCCCGACCGATGAGTTTATTTT
>CEAI01004023.1_pt1 | contig 42762 bp, 35 predicted proteins | sample 557641 | NCBI WGS metagenome assembly CEAI01 (sample SAMEA3182100, study PRJEB8094) | gut metagenome | biome: human; feature: gut; material: Stool; isolation source: human stools | place: Canada | collected 2012-06-20
GCCTATAGATGATGTAGTTGCAGTAGCGGACCAGCTTGCGATGGGAGATTTCTCAGTTAATATTAAGAAGAATTATAATGATGAAATTGGTCAGCTTGCTGAGAAGTTTGATAATATGGCGGGAAGATTAAGTGCAATAATTAAAGACCTAACACGAGGTTTAAAAGAGATGGCAGGTGGTAACTTTAATATATCACCTAATGTAGAACACATCGGTGACTTTAAGGACATTGAAGTTGCTTTAGTAAAAGTTATAACAGATCTTTCATCAACTCTTTCAGAGATTAATGGTGTTGCAGATATGGTAGCTTCCAATGCAAGCCAGCTTTCAGATGGTGCACAGGCAATTACTGAAGGTGCAACAGATCAGGCAAGTTCAGTACAGGAATTACAGAGTACAATTGCTAATGTAGCTGATCAGGTTGATATGAATGCACATAATGCTAATAAGGCTAATGAAATGGCTAAAGCTGTTGGTGACCAGATTATTGAAAGTAATAATCAGGTACAGCAGATAGTTCACGCTATGGAAGTTATCACAGAGAATTCTAAGCATATTAGCAGTATTATTAATACAATTGATGAGATTGCCTCAAGTACTAACCTTCTTGCACTTAACGCTTCGATTGAAGCTGCAAGAGCAGGTGAAGAAGGAAGAGGCTTCGCAGTTGTTGCAACACAGGTTGGTAATCTTGCAGCACAGAGTGCAGATGCGGCTAAGAGCTCTGGTGAACTTATAGTTCAGGCAATTAATGCAGTTGAAGAGGGCAAGGGAATGGTTGATGATGCAGCTGCTAAGCTTATGGAGTCAGTTGAGAAGACTAAAGAACTTGTTGAGAATATCGAGCAGATTTCAGTTGCTTCAGAACAGCAGGCTGAATCATTAAAGCAGGTATCAGAAGCAGCAAGCCAGATAGCAGCTGTAGTAGAAGAGAATACAGCTATGGCTGAGGAAAGTTCTGCAAGCAGTGAGGAACTTGCTTCACAGGCGGACAGATTAAAAGAATTAGTTAGTGCATTTAAGCTTATGAAGTAATATAAAAAGCTGCCACTTTTAGCGGATTGACCGTTAAAAGTGGCTTTTTTTATGTCCTTGCACAGTATTTTTTTGATTAATTATGTGATTAGATATTGATTTCTATGATAAATGGTTATATTATATATATAACGTAGTAATCAATACTATGTAATATGAAGATAATTACAGCACATATTAAGAAAGCGTGTGCAGAAAAGAGGATTATTATGGAAAAGATTAAGAAAAATGTATCTAACATAAAGATAAAAGACCCAGGAAGTGCAATAACACATTTTATAGCAATGCTTATGGCATTATTTGCTGCAACACCGCTTATAATTAAGGCATTGTCAGCACCTGATACAATACATGTTATTTCACTTTCAATATTTATAGGAACAATGATTTTGCTGTATGCTGCAAGTACAACTTATCATACAGTTAATGCAACACCTGGAATTAATAAAATATTAAAGAAGTTAGACCATTGTATGATATCGGTTATGATAGCGGGTTCCTATACTCCTGTATGCTTAGTTGTCCTTCATAACAAGACAGGATATGCACTGTTAGCACTAGTATGGGGAATTGCAATAGTTGGTATTATCTTTAAATTATGCTGGGTAACCTGTCCTAAGTGGATATCATCAGTTCTTTATATTGTTATGGGCTGGGCGTGTGTATTATCATTTACACAGATAATAAATGCACTTCCAACAGCGGCATTTGCGTGGTTGTTAGCAGGTGGAATAATATATACAATAGGTGGCGTCATATATGCACTTAAGCTTAAGGTGTTTAATGCCAGCCATAAGTATTTTGGTTCTCACGAGATATTTCATCTGTTTGTTATGGCAGGAAGCATATGCCACTTTATTATGATGTTTAATTATGTGGCTGTAATGCCTTTAAAGTAGTAAGTTCTTTTAAAAATACACACAAATTATGGAAATAGAATTTTATATGTGTTATCCTCTATAATCGGGTCTGTAACTATTGTTGCAGACCCGATTACAGGTTGTCAGACCAACGAACGGAGGATTAATATGTTATTTTCAGATGTCGATGCAATTGCTAAGGCAGCATCGAATAAGGCAGAGTTATGCAACAACCATTTCGGGAAGTATTTTATGCGCTCTATTATGGCAGGCTTCTATATTGTTGTTGCAACAATTTTATCGAATGTGAGTGCGGCAGTACTGCTTCCAACTTATCCACAGTTTGGTAAGCTTTTAGGTGCATTTTTATTCTCAATTGCAATTGTACTCGTCGTATTTATGGGAGGAGAATTATTTACAGGTAATAATTTTGTTATGGCGATTGGCGCATACAATAAGACGGTTTCAGTAAGAGATCTAATAAAAGTATGGGTTGTAAGCTATATAGGTAACTTTGCCGGTGCATTTATTCTTTCGGGTTTATTTGTATATAGTAAGGCTTCACACACAATAATGGTTGATTATTATAACAGCTTTATATATTCTAAGATTTCAGCAGGTTCCATGGAACTTTTAGTAAGGGGGATTCTTTGTAATTTCCTTGTATGTATGGCAGTATTAGTTGGTACTAAGTTAAAGACAGAAAGCGGCAAGCTTATAATAATGTTCTGTATTATTATGGCGTTCGTAGTTGCTGGTTTTGAGCATTGTATTGCTAATATGAGTACATTTTCTATTGGATATATGTTACTTGGTGATATTGGCACAGCTTCTGTTATCAAGAGTATGATTATGGTGACAATCGGCAATATGCTTGGCGGAGCAGTGCTTCTTGGAGTGCCGGTACAGATTATGAAAGCAGAACACTAAAATTAAAGTTATTAATAATGAATAAAGCATGAAAGGATTAGTGAGTTGTATGAAAGAAAATCTTAAAAAGCTTGCAAAGTATTATAAGCCATATTTAGGCACATTTATTATAGATATGATTCTTGCGATGATGTCTGCGGCGGTGGCACTTGTCATACCGCTTGTTGTAAGATATATAACTTCCAAGGTTGCCTATATGCCGGCAGATGAAGCGTCTAAGGCAATATTTACAATAGTTGTGATATTATTCGTGCTTGTTCTTGTGCAGTGGGGGTGTAATTATTATATATCTAATTACGGACACGTTATGGGAGCTAAGATTGAATACGATATGAGGGCTGAGATTTTTAACCACTACCAGAAGCTTTCTTATTCATTCTATGATGACCAGAAGGTTGGACAGTTATTATCAAGAATAACTTCGGATTTATTCGATATAACAGAGCTTTTACACCACGGTCCTGAGAATATAACAATATCACTTATTAAGATTGTAGGTGCACTTGTTATATTAAGCACTATAGATGTAAGGCTTACGCTTACTGCATTTGTGCTTGTGCCTGTTATGCTTGTATTTGCATATTTCCTTAATAAGAAAATGAAGCGTGCATTTAAAAGAAACCGTATCCGTATAGGTGAGATTAATGCACAGATAGAAGATAATCTGTCAGGAATACGTGTTGTTAAATCATTTGCTAATGAGGATATAGAGTGCGGTAAGTTCAAAAAAGGCAATGATTTATTCTTAGAGTCAAAGAAAGACAGCTATCATTATATGGGAATGTACAATGCCGGACTTACAGCATTTACAACTATGATTAATGTAATTGTAATAGCAGTGGGCGGTATAGGAATAACAAGAGGCTGGGTTAATATTACAGACTTCGTAACATTTTTATTGTATATAAGTATATTTACGGAGCCGGTAAAGGTACTTATTGATTTTACAGAACAGTTCCAGAACGGTTATTCCGGTTATGAAAGATTTCTTGAGATATTATCAGTTGAACCGGATATAAAGGAAAAGCCAGATGCAGTTGAACTTAAAGACGTTAAGGGTGAGATTACATTCGACAATGTATCTTTTAGATATAAGGACGGAATCGAGGAAGTATTATCAGGAATCAGCTTTAATGTTACACCAGGCAGATATGTGGCACTGGTAGGTCCGTCAGGAGCAGGAAAGACTACATTATGTTCGCTTATACCAAGATTTTATGAGGCGACAGAAGGAAGCATAAGAATTGATGGAAAAGACATTAAAGATGTTACTCTTAAGAGCTTAAGGGATAATATCGGGGTTGTCCAGCAGGACGTATATCTGTTTATGGGAAGCATTAAAGAGAATATACGATACGGAAAGCCAGATGCTACCGATGACGAAGTAATTGCAGCGGCAAAGCTTGCCAATGCACATGAATTTATAGAAGCATTTGAAAATGGATACGACACGGATATAGGACAAAGAGGTGTCAAGTTGTCAGGTGGACAGAAGCAGAGATTATCAATAGCAAGGGTATTTCTTAAAAATCCACCTATACTTATATTTGATGAGGCAACATCAGCACTTGATAATGAAAGTGAGCAGATTGTACAGGAGTCGTTAGAGAAGCTGGCTAAGAATAGAACTACATTTGTTATAGCCCACAGACTTACTACAATAGAAAATGCTGAGGAAATATTTATGCTTACAGATGAGGGGATTAAGGAAAGAGGAACTCACAAGGAGCTTATGGAGTTAGATGGTGAATATGCTCATATGGTTAAAATTCACTCAGCTAACTAGAAAAAGTATTGAAAATGTGTTATACTAATCATAGTTATAACGAAAATGTTAATCGCTGTATATTATTGTATGGCTGATTATAATATATGGAGGATGACGTATATGGAAATGTGGGATATATATGATGCCAACAAAGAAAAGACAGGCAGATTAATGAAAAAGAATGACTGGCAGCTTAAAGATGGAGAATATCATCTTACAGTGTTAGGTGTCATAGAACGTCCGGATGGAAAGTTCCTTATTACACAGCGTGTTATGACTAAGGCGTGGGCTCCTGGCTGGTGGGAAGTATCAGGCGGAGCGGCTCAGGCAGGTGAGGAGTCAATTGATGCAGTAAGACGTGAGGTTCGTGAAGAGACAGGAATTGACGTTACAGATGCCAGAGGTGGATATGTATTCACCTATAAAAGAGAGAATCCTGGCAAGGGCGACAATTATTTTGTAGATGTATACAAGTTCATTAAAGATGTTAAAGATGAGGACATACATATACAGACAGAGGAAGCCTTAGGGTATAAGTTCGTTACCAGAGAAGAGCTTAAACAGATAGCAGCAACAGGAGAATTCCTGCATTATGACAGTATTAAGCAGGTATTTGAAGATTAGATATTGGATTAAGTAAGAATTGCTGTTATTAAGTGAATATTTGTACTTGATTTATAAAATGTATTTATAATAGAAGAAGCACCAGCAGATTTATTCTGATGGTGCTTTTTAGCTATAAGAAGTAATAAAGCTTAAGAAAGGAATGTGGTATGCTTAAATATTTAAAAAAGTATTGGTTCTTTGCTCTGCTTGCACCTATATTTATGATAGGTGAGGTTTCTATGGACTTGTTACAGCCGGAGCTTATGAGCAGAATAATTGATGACGGTGTATTGGGGCTTAACAATGGCGGGGTTGGCAATCTTAATACAGTAATTACCATCGGGCTTAAAATGATAGGATTTGTGGCACTTGGTGGTATCTGTGGCATTATGTCCGGTGTCTTTGCCAATCTTTGTGCACAGCAGTTTGGTAATGATGTAAGAAAAGCTGTCTTTAAGAGAATTATGGAATTCTCTTTTGAACAGACTGATAAATTCTCCACAGGTTCTTTAATTACAAGGGTTACGAATGATATAACACAGCTTCAGAATTTTGTAATGCAGTGCCTGAGAGGCTTTGTGCGTACAAGTATGCTGTTTATCGGTGGTATAGCGTGTATGGTGTCACTTAATATGGAATTTGGAATAATAATTGCGTGTGCACTTCCGTTTGTTGCAGTATGTGTTGTATATTTCATAGCCAAGGCCAATCCTAAGTTCACAGTGTTACAAAAGAAGCTTGATAAGGTTAACAATGTAATGCAGGAAAATGTGTCTGGTGCAAGAGTTGTAAAGGCATATGTCAAGGAAGATTACGAGACAGAAAGATTTGAGAAAGCTAATAATGAGCTTGTTTCAACACAGCTTGATGTACTTTTACTGCTTTCTTATATGACACCTATTATGAATATTATATTAAATCTTTCAGTTGTTGCGGTTATAAAGGTTGGTGGAATACAGGTAAGTGCAGGAAGTGCAACGCCTGGTAATGTAATGGCGGCGATTACATATTGTTCACAGGTGCTTAATGCGGTTATGCGTATGACGATGATATTTCAGACAGCTTCAAGGGGAATTGCCTCAAAGAAGCGTGTTATGGAGATAATTAACTGTGATCCGGCAATAAAGAGCGGTACATATAATAAAGAAACTGCCGTTAAGGGAAAAGTTGAATTTAAGAATGTGTCATTTGCATATCCAGGTATGGATAATGAAAATGTTATTGAGAACTTTAACCTTGTTATTAATCCGGGTGAAACTATCGGAATACTGGGTGCAACAGGCTGCGGCAAGTCAAGTCTTGTAAATCTCATACCACGTTTTTATGATGTGACTAAGGGGGAAGTACTTATAGATGATGTCAATGTTAAAGATTATGATTTGCAGGTTTTAAGGGATAAAGTGTCAATAGCATTACAGAAGCCGGAGATATTCAGCACTACAATAGCAGAAAATATTGCGTGGGGTGATGACAGTGCAGACATTGAAAAGATAAGACAAGCCGCTGACATAGCACAGGCAACAGAATTTATTGACAACAGGACAGATGGTATGGATACACAGGTAAGTCAGGGTGGACACAGTCTTTCAGGAGGCCAGAAGCAGAGAGTTGCCATAAGCCGTGCAGTGCTTAAGAATTCAGAGATACTTATATTTGATGATGCTACAAGTGCACTTGATTTAAAGACAGAGGCTGATCTTTATTCAGAGCTGTCGGTAAAGAAATATGATGTAACCAGGATTATAATTGCCCAGAGAATTGCTTCTGTAAAGAATGCAGATAGAATTGTTGTAATGGATAATGGCAGATTAGCAGATGTTGGAAGCCATAGTGAGCTTATAAAGACAAGTGAGATATATAAAGATATTTATGAGTCACAGCTGAAAGGAAATGAATAGAATGGAGCAGAGCAGACAGGCACAGATGAATAATTATAAAGCCTTTGGCAGAAGACCTGGCAACCGCAATCTTACTGTTGAGAAGGCTAAGGACAAGAAGGGTACTTTAAAAAGACTGATAGCATATTTTGCGGCTGAGAAAGCTATGATTATAGGGCTTCTGGCGGCTGTTATCGTTGTAGTAATATGTTCGGTATATGCACCAAAGCTTCAGAGTAATGCAATTGATATTATAGCTTCTGGCAGATTTAAGGAATTAACTCCGATACTTATAACAATGGTGGTTGTATACATAATACATAGTATATGTACATTTTTACAGACCAAGATAAGTGCGGTATTAAGCCAGAATATCGTAAAGAAGATGAGAGAAGATTTATTCAGGCACATAGTTAATCTTCCTGTAAGATACCTTGACAGTAACAGCCACGGAGATATTATGAGCCGTATGACTAACGATATTGAGAATATATCAACAACAGTTTCGCAATCGTTAAGTTCGATGTTCTCAGGCGTATTAACGATTATTGGAACAGTTATAATGATGACTGTATTATGTCCACAGCTTGCACTGTTATCGTGCGTTACTGTAATTCTTACAGTGATTGCAACTAAGTTCTTATCTAAGGCCATGAAGAAGTTCTTTACGAAAAGACAGGTGCTTTTAGGTAATCTTAATGGAACGGTTGAGGAGATGGTTACAGGTTATAAGTCAGTTGTTGCATATAACAGGCAGGAAAATGTCATAAAAGACTTTAACAATGTGTCGGATGAACTTACAAGGGTTGGAATTATAGCAGAGATTCTTGGCGGTTCAATGGGACCAGTTATGAATGTAATCAATAATATAAGCTTTGTTATTATTGCGGCATTTGGCGGATATTTTGCCATTAACCATATTATATCTATCGGTGTTATATCTGCATTTATCGTATATGCGAAGCAGTTTGGAAGACCAATTGATGAGCTTGCACAGATATATGGACAGATACAGACAGCCATAGCAGGGGCAGAGAGAGTATTTGCAGTTATGGACGAACCGCTTGAAGATAAGAGTGGTGATAAGAATATGGATAAGCTTGAGGGCGTTATTAAGTTTAAAGATGTCAATTTCTCATATACCAAGGACAAGCAGGTGCTATATGACTTTAATCTTCAAGTTAAGGCAGGACAGAAGGTGGCACTTGTAGGCTCAACAGGAAGCGGAAAGACAACAGTTGTCAATCTTTTAATGAGATTTTATGACGTTGACAGCGGAGAGATATTAATAGATGATGTTAATATAAAGGACATAGATTGTGCCACACTCCGTAAGAACACAGCGATTGTATTGCAGGATACTGTATTATTTGCAGATACAATAAAGAACAATCTTAAGTATTCCAATGAAGCGGCAACTGATGAGCAGATGTATGCCGCTGCGGCTATGAGCAACTGCGATACTATGATTAATAAAATGCCATTAAAATACGATACAGAGCTTATGGCAGAGGGTGAGAATATATCACAGGGACAAAGACAGCTTTTATCAATAGCAAGAGCATTTCTTGCACAGCCTAAGATCCTTATATTGGACGAGGCGACATCTAACGTGGATACAAGAACTGAAAAGCATATTCAGGATGCAATGCTTAAGCTTATGGAGAACAGGACAAGTCTTATAATAGCTCATAGATTGTCTACAATACAGGATGCTGACATAATCGTTGTTATGGATGAGGGGCATATAGTTGAAGCAGGCAATCATAAAGAACTTCTTAACAAAATGGGAAGATATTATAAATTATATATGACACAGTTTGCAGGACAGACAATATAGGTGTATAATTATCTATTACATAAGATTTGTGATGATGCACAGATTGAATTATAGATAATATATGCAGGAATGGTGATGGTATGCGTACAGAGAAAAAATCAAGCATAAAAAATAGTGCAACAAGGTTGATACTGATAGGGCTTCTTGTTCTTATACAGACTGGCTGGATGATATTTTTAATGATGAAGCTGAATACATATTCAACTGCCATAACATTGCTTCTTACATTTATAGCAATGTTTATTGCCCTTAAAATATTTGGAACACACGTTAATGCGGCACAGAAAATGCCCTGGCTTATCGTAATAACTGCAGTTCCGTTTTTTGGAATATGTATATATCTGCTATTTGGACGTTCTATTGTAACTAAAGGTGTTAGACGTTCATTTAATAATATTGAAACGAATGTGCTTACCCTCTTAAAGCAGGATAATGGCATAATAGATGATATAGCCAGCAAGGACAAGGGCGTAGCTAACCAGTGCAGATATATAAGCAATACAGCAAGATATCCTGTATACAGCAATACAGATGTAAAATATTATCCAACTACTGATGTAAGCTTTGAGGCACAGCTTGTTGAACTTGAAAAGGCAGAGCATTTTATATTTATGGAATATCACGCTATTGAAGATGCTGAAAGCTTTGCAAGGCTTAAGCATATCCTTGAAAATAAGGCACAGAGCGGTGTGGAGGTAAGAATATTCTATGACGATTTAGGAAGTATTTTTTTCCTTAATAAAGAGTTCATAAAACAGATGAGGCAGAAGGGCATACAGTGCCGTGTATTCAATCCACTTAAAGTTATTGTAAATATGTTTATGAATAACAGGGATCACAGGAAGATAACCGTTATTGACGGCAAGGTAGGCTTTACAGGTGGATATAATCTTGCAGATGAGTATTTTAATATAACACACCCATATGGTTACTGGAAGGACACAGGAATTAAGCTTCAGGGTGATGCGGTAAAGAGTCTCACAGCAAGCTTTCTTACTATGTGGAATGCCATAGAACATACTGATAATGATTATAATAAATATCTTGATGCGACAGATGGCACATATAAGGCAGTTATGAAAGACTGTTATGTACAGCCATATTCAGATAATCCATTAGGACAGGACAGAATTGGTGAGGACGTGTACCTTAATATTCTAAAAAATGCCAAGGACTATGTGTATATCACAACTCCGTATCTTATTATCACTGATGAGATGGAAAGAGAGTTAAGGCTTGCGGTTAAGAGAGGCGTTGATGTAAGAATTGTCACACCGGGAATACCAGATAAGAAGCTTGTATACAGAATTACAAGGTCTTATTATGAGCCACTGTGTTCGGCTGGCGTGAGAATATATGAGTATACACCAGGATTCTGCCACGCTAAGCAGTGGGTATGTGATGATGAAGTATCTGTTGTTGGCACAATCAATATGGACTACAGAAGCTTATATCTTCATTTTGAAAATGCAGTATTTATATATAATAAAGCGACTGCATTAAGTGTAAAGCAGGATATGTTAAATAACTTTGAGGCAGGACATGAAGTGACAGCTGATTATGCTAAAGATGTTATTAAGCCATTAAGACTTGGGGTATGTATGTTAAGAATGATATCACCTTTATTGTAAAATACTTGCAACAAATGTAAAATAATATATAATATTAGTGGCAAATTACATTTATCATTATAAGTGGTTAGATAATTAGTAAGAACAGCATTTTGTGTCTATTGTTAGTACCTGGAGGAGGAACAGTGAGAGAAGAATTAGTAGCCGTAAAAGTTGACCACCCATTGGGAAGTACAGACGAGGATAACCCCTCGGTTGTGTATCCGATTAATGTCGGATACGTTATCAATGATAAGGATCTGGAATTCAAACCGGTAACAGATGACCAGAGAGTGTATCTTGTAGGTGTTGATGTTGCTGTTGATGAATATTCAGGTGTTCTTATTGCAGTTGCAAGAAGGAGAGATGATTCAGGAACAGTGTGGGTCGTTGCACCTGAGAACATATTATATACCAAACAGCAGATAGAAGAAATGATATATTTTAAGGAGCAGTATTATGACAGCTTCATTGAAATGGTCGATGAGGAGATGTGGGACGCTTATGATGCCAATGAGAATAAGTTAGGTTTTGAAGTTCGCAGAAGTATGGCAAAGTCACTTCCAGAAGGCGTGTACCACATAGTTGTTATGGTGTATACAGTTACAAAGACAGGAAAGGTGCTTACAACGCAGAGGTCGCGTAACAAGACGAATTCTTTAAAATGGGAAGTTACAGGAGGTTCTATTATCAGCGGTGAAACACCTAGGACTGGAGCGGTAAGGGAGCTTCTGGAAGAAACGGGAATTAAGAAATCACCAGAGGATTTAATTGAACTTTATAGGTATACTGATGATGCAAGACATTGTATATATTATGGTTATCTTAATGTATGTGATGATGAGGAACACGTTAAATTACAGCAGGGTGAAACTATGGACTATATGTATATGCCATATGAGGAATTCATTGATTTCATAATGTCAGAGAGGTTCATTCCGTCAGAACAGAGGCGTTTTAAGCTTCATAGTGAGCATATAGTAAAGCAGATTAAGCAGGCTTGTATGGTACAGTAATAAATTTAATATAATCAGAAGGGAGAGTCATATGTCATTTAAGGAACTTGTATTAAAGAACCGTTCATATAGACGTTTTTTTGAGGATAAGAAAATAGAAAAGAACGAGCTTGTAAATCTTGTTGATATAGCAAGAAATACAGCTTCAGGTGCTAACAACCAGCCTTTAAGATATAAGGTTGTGTGTGATGAGGAAAGCAATAAAAAAGTGTTTGACACATTAAAATGGGCAGGTGCGCTTCCAGACTGGGATGGCCCTGTTGAGGGTGAAAGACCAGCAGGCTACATAATAATATGCAGTGCTTCAAGCGTATCAGCACCAAGAGATGAGGGAATAGCGGCACAGACAATACTTCTTGCCGCCAATGAGGTTAATCTTGGAGGCTGTATGTTTGCAAGTGTTAATATTCCTAAGCTTAACGAAGAACTTTCAATTCCAGAGGGTATGACAGCAAGACTTGTTATTGCATTGGGATATCCTAAGGAACAGGTTGTTATTGATGAAGTATCTGAGGGAGCGAATCTTAAGTATTACAGAGATGACAATCAGGTTCATCACGTACCTAAGTTAAAGTTAGAAAATGTATTATTATAAAGAAACAGGCGGGATATTAAATCCCGCCTGTTTCTTTGCTTAGTGAATAATTGTTACTATAACTGAGTAATCAGTATAATTTAATCTTTTGTTGCTAATTCCAAAAAGATATTATTATTCTATCACTGTAAATACTATAAATCAAGTTCAATTAATCTGTAGTTGCGGCAAGATGTCTGTATTATTGAGTTCAAATTTTAATCAAAATTTTATCATTTTTTATTCATAGTTTATGAGTACCCTAAAACCATAAAAGATAACAATAACCTTTAGATACATTTACATAAGGAGGACATAACTATGAGAGATTTAAAGAAAATGAACAGTTTAAAAAGAAAAATACTTGCACCTGTTGTAGCAGGAAGCGGAGGAAGTGGTTACAGCAATGTATATATCAGCTCTGATTCAAGCTGGACAGTAACAGGAGACAGCACAATTACTAATCTGTATAATGCAGGAACTATAAAAGATGCAAATGGCAATACAGTAACAATCAAGGGTACTGACGGAACTGTATATGTGAACGGCACAAGTGCTTACACAATAACAGTTGGCAGTTACAGCACATCTGTTGACCTTAGCAGTGCTTCAAAAGCAGATAGCACTTTAAAGAATATTTAAAAATAGTATGTGATTATATAAGGAAACTGTTGCACTAAGTAATTGGTACACAGTTTCCTTTTGTGTTTTATGATTTTTAATAATATAATATTTAACTTTAAATTTGATATTTAACTTTATATATGTTAATATTCAAATATAAAGTTAAAATACAATGATGATTATTTAAAAAATATTTTTATATGCAGTATTTGTGCTTTTGTATGAATTAGGGATAAGTAAATAGTACAGAATTTATACAAGAGTGCAATATGCAATAAGAGGGATTGTTATGGATTATTTAACAAAGCTTACAGGTATAAATGTAACTTACCAGAACGAGGAGAATAATTTTCCGCATTACATCTTATCAAGGTATTTGATAAAAAATGTACGGCTTGATAATATTGATGTATTCTTTTTATATCCTAAAAGTGAATTAGACCAGATAAATGCAATAGTAAAACACATTTCTAAAATACAGCAGTACAATAATAAGCCAGCAGTGTTAATTCTGAATAAACTAACTTCCAGAGAACGCTCATATCTGTTAAGAGAAAGAGTATCTTTTATTGTTAATGAAAAACAGATATATTTACCATTTATGGCTATGTATATTCAGGAAAAGTGTGATGCACCTAAAATTGAATGTGATAAATTACTTCCATCAGCACAACAGCTTTTGCTTTCATATATATATAATAATAGCAGAGCACTCTATTTATCAGAAGCTGTTAAGACATTAACCTTAACATCAACATCTGTTATGAGGGCGGCTAATCAGTTAGTGGAGATAGGACTATTTAAGACCAAAAAGATAGGTGTGCAACGCATTATATATTGCGATAGTAATATGAAAGAATTGTTTAAAGAAGCACAAAAATATTTATTTTCACCAGTTAAAAAGGTTATATTTGTGGATAGAAAAAGTGTGCCAGATGAATTGTTACTCAGCGGTTATTCGGCACTTGCCAATTATACAATGTTAAATGAGCCTAATATACCCTGTTATGCAGTAAATAAAGAATATACAACATTTACAGGTGTAAGCAGGAAATTAATGGACTCAAGGTCACAATGTAAAATTGAAATATGGCGTTACAATCCAGATGTTTTAACATTGAATAATTGCGTGGACGAATTATCATTATATTTATCGTTAATGAGTGATGAAGATGAAAGAGTAGAAGAAGCATTAAAAATACTATTAGATAATGTATGGGAGAGATTAGATGGTAACAGGAATTAATGGATTTACAGAGTGGTTTAAAGGTTATGAAGAGCAATATACAATAATTGGAGGTACAGCATGCGATATACTTATGACAGAAGCGGAACTTGATTTCAGGGCAACAAAAGATATAGATATGGTTGTAATAATAGAGGCTGTTAATGCTGATTTTGGAAAACGTTTCTGGGAATATATTAAAAATGGTGGATATGAGCATTGTAATAAAAGCAGTGGACAGCCACAATTTTATAGATTTACACATCCTAAATCAAAAGAATATCCGTCTATGATTGAATTATTTTCAAGAAAGCTTGATAGCTTTAAATTACCAGATAATGCTGTGCTTATGCCACTTCCTATAGATGATGAAATATCCAGTCTGTCAGCAATTTTATTAGATGATGATTATTATGAATTACTCAGGCAGGGAAGAAGAACAATAGAAGGTGTTTCAATACTTGATGCGGCATATTTAATACCATTTAAGGCAAAAGCCTGGCTTGACCTTTCTAATAGAAAGCTTAATGGAGAACAAGTTGACAGTAAGAATATTAGAAAGCATAAAAATGATATATTCCGCTTAAGTGATATTCTTGAACCTGACATTCGTATAAATGTTTCCGAACAGATTTATTCTGATATTAATGAATTTATAAATAAAATCCATAACGAGGAAATTAATCTTTCTAATCTTGGAATACGTGATAGGACTAAAGATGAAATCTTAAATGAATTATCAGGGATATATATTAATGATAAGTAATTGCTTATATTGGTTTATTTGATATTAGTATAAATAGGGCATATGTATTATGCAATAATGTATAAAAATAGCATTTTGTAATTATATTAAAAAAGGACTGTTGCATTAATCTACATAATAATATGTAACTAATAAAACTCAGTTTACATAATGTATGAAAATGTTCACACAACAGTCCTTTTATAGACTATATTCAGTGAAGCCTATTTTGCAATGGACCTGTAATTCCTTATAAGCAGCGGAAGTTCAGCAATAAGCATACCAATCCAGCCGGCAAGGTATGATAATGGGAGGGCTTCAATTCCTATGCCCATTACAAGTACGAGTGGGATAGCGGCTATAACACGTACGCCCATATTGATAAAGCTGCTTAAAAGTGTAATCTTTAAATCGCCAATTCCACGGAAATATCCCTGTATGCCGTTAGTAGCGGCTGGGAGTATATACATAAATGAGATAAGGCGCAGATACTTAACACCATGCAGAATAACTTCTTCATCTTTAACAAACAGAAGCATAAGTGGTCGTGCAAGTATAAAGCACACGGCAAAAAGAATAATTCCATATATGAATTCAAGCACCATACCACATTTAAAGCCTTCTTTCATACGTTTTTTTTCATTAGCACCTTTGTTCTGAGCCATAAGTGCAGTCATAGCGTGGCCGATATTCTGCTCAGGAGTATACGCAAAATCATCAATTCTGTTGACAACAGCAAATGCAGCGGCTACGGACACGCCCATAGTGTTGACGATTGCCTGAATGCCAATCTTTCCTAACTGGACAGTTGCCTGCTGCATAGCGGATACCCAGCCGTAGCTTATTGTCTTTTTAAGAAGTGAATTGTCAAATACAAGCCATTTTCTGCCTAGCCTTAATATCTCGACACGCTTTTGTATGTATATAATACAGAATACACAGCACATCATTTCGCTTATTACAGTTGATATTGCACAGCCGTTGCTTCCCATTTTAAGGACAATTACAAAGAATAAATCTCCGAAAATATTAAGCAGTGAGCTTGCAATAAGGAAGTATAAAGGAGTCTGGCTGTCGCCTAATGCCCTTAATGTGCTTGAAAAGAAATTATATAAAAATGTAAATATCAATCCTAAAAATATAATTCTCATATAAGAAACAGTTAAATCCATAATAGATGGGTCAACCTGTAACAATTTAAGAATAGGTCTTGAAAAGATAATGCAGCACAGGCTTAATATTGCAGAGAATACAGTGCCTGAAAGCATTGTTGTGCTTATCTGTCTTTGAAGCTTGTTGTAATCTTTAGCTCCGAATTGTGTACCCATAAGTATGCTCGCACCCATACACAGACCATTTAAGAATAAAATCATAAGAGTCATTACAGGGTTGCATATACCAACAGCCGCAAGGGCTTCTTTACCTACGAATTGTCCTACAATAATACTGTCGACAGCGTTATATGTAAGCTGGAATAAGTTACCGAGGACTAACGGTATTGTAAATCCAACAAGGAGAGGCATAATTTTACCTTTTGTTAAATCTTTAGTCATAATTAATCTCCTATCCTGCCCATAACAGGGCTTGTTAAGTTTATGATATTTTGCTAAAGATTTATTATAAGACAGTTGCTTTAAATTGAAAAGAATTATATTATACTAATGTAAAAAAAGTGTACGCAGAAATGGAGATTATTATGAAAGTTACCCGTGAAGATATGCAGCTTTACGCCGTTACAGATACGCAATGGCTTAATGGCAGGGATTTCTATGAAGAAATTGAGAAAGTCCTTGCGGCAGGAGCTACATTTTTGCAGTTAAGAGAAAAGGATTCGACACACGAGGAGATTGTAAAAAAAGCATTGGCAATTAAACCGATAGCAAGAAGATATGGTGTGCCATTTGTTATAGATGATGATATATACGCGGCGTTAGAGGCAGATGTTGACGGAGTTCATATAGGACAAAGTGATGCAAGCTACGAAACAGCAAGGGAGCTTCTAGGACCTGACAAGATAATAGGAATGACAGTAAAGACACCAGAGCAGGCGGCAAATGCGGCAAGACTTGGTGCTGATTATGTTGGAATGGGAGCTGTATTTCATACAAGCACGAAGAAAGATGCCAAAGATTTAAGCAGGGATAATCTTCTTAAGCTTACAGCTATGCTTGATATGCCGATAGTTGCAATTGGAGGCATTAATTATGACAACTGTGATTATTTAAAGGATACAGGCGTGGACGGAATTGCTGTTGTATCGGCGATATTTGCAAGTGATGACTGCTCGGAGGCGACAAGAAAGCTTTATAAGAAGACAAGAAAGCTGTTTAATTATAATAAGAACATAATATTTGATATGGATGGAACACTTGTTGACTCTATGCCGTTCTGGAAGAATAGTGCAAGGGAATATGCCATTTTAAGAGGTGCTAAGCTTCCAAAGAATTTTGATGAGATAACAGGAGTTATGGACCTTTCGGAATATGCGGCTTATCTGCAAAATGTTCTTGGGATTGATACATCGCTAGAACAGATAACAGAGGCAGCAGTTGATATTATGAATAAGCATTATGCAAGTGATATTCCTGCAAAGAAGGGAATGATAAAGCTTATAAGAAGAGAATATGAGGCTGGAAGCAAGCTTGTAATATTCAGTGCTTCCGATACTTCCAGTGTGGAAATTCTTCTTAAAAGGTTAGAAATATATGAATGTTTTGAGGGAATATACACAGTATATGATGTCGGCATAGGAAAGAGTGATAAGGAAAGCTATAAAAAGGTTGCCAGGTCAGCAGGAATGGATATATCTGATACGTGGGTGTATGAGGATATTCTAAGAGGCGTTCGGGCGGCACATAATGCTGGATTGAAGGTGTGTGCTGTATATGATAAAGACTCGGCAGATGACTGGGATGAGATATGCAGTATTGCAGATAAATGTATAATAACCGGATAATATGGATTGAAATGGAGAATATATGAAGAAGAAAGTTGTTGTAGGTATGTCAGGAGGTGTTGACTCATCTGTTGCCGCATATCTTTTAAAAGAGCAGGGTTATGACGTCATTGGCGTTACAATGCAGATATGGCAGGACGATGCAGTAGAGACAACAGAGAATGGCTGTTGTGGAATATCTGCTGTAGATGATGCAAGACGTGTGGCTGGACAGCTTGATATACCATATTATGTAATGAATTTTAAGAATGAATTTAAGAAAAGTGTAATTGATTATTTTGTTGATGAATACAAGAGAGGAAGAACTCCTAATCCTTGTATTGCCTGCAACAGATATGTCAAATGGGAATCGCTTCTTAAAAGAAGCCTTGATATAGGTGCTGATTATATAGCAACTGGACATTATGCAAGAATAAGCCAGCTTGATAATGGCAGATATGCAATTAAGAACTCAGTAACAGCAAAGAAAGACCAGACATATGCACTTTATAATCTTACACAGAGCCAGCTTGCACACACTCTTATGCCAGTTGGAGATTATACTAAAGATGAGATAAGAAAGATTGCGGCAGATAATTATCTTATGGTTGCAAATAAGCCGGACAGTATGGAGATATGTTTTGTTCCTGATAATGATTATGCAGGATATATAGAAAGAACTACTGATTATAAGTCAGTTCCGGGCAATTTCGTTGATGTTGATGGTAATGTAATCGGAAAGCATAATGGAATTATCCACTATACTGTTGGACAGAGAAAAGGGCTTGGACTTGCTATGGGACATCCTGTATTTGTTGTTGCAGTAAGACCTGATACCAATGAAGTTGTTATTGGTGAGAATAAAGATGTGTTTACTGATACATTGTATGCTGGGAATCTTAATTTTATGGCAATTGAAGCCCTTAAAGAGCCAATGAGAGCAAGAGGAAAGATACGCTACAGCCATGAGGGTGCAGACTGTACAATAAGAATGATTGATGATAACACGCTTGAGTGTAAGTTTGATGAGCCACAAAGGGCAGTTACACCAGGACAGGCACTTGTATTATATGATGGTGAATATGTTCTTGGTGGAGGAACTATCATATAATGAGCACAAAAGAAAAGGAAGCGGCTGCGAAGCAGACATTTACTTTTCTTGTGCCATTAACGAACGAACAGTCGTGCGAAGCAGGACGAGAGAGTGCGATAGCACGGGTTCGTGAGTATAGGGTAGATATAATAACGTTAAAGAAATAAAGAAAAGGAAGCGGCTGTAAAATTTTCTTGACAATTACTATGTCTGCTTTATAATATTTCATATTGGATAGATAGGTTGATATTCAGAAACAAAATGCGGAGGATAATAATAATGAGTAAGTTTATTTATATGGATAATGCGGCTACAACAGCAGTAAGACAGGAAGTTGTTGATGCTATGGTGCCTTATTTTACAGAATCATACGCTAATCCATCAAGTGTATATAGTTTTGCACAGAAGACTAAGAATGATATGGAAGAAGCAAGAGAAACTATAGCTTCTATTCTCGGTGCGGCTAAGCCTAATGAAATATATTTTACAGGTGGCGGAAGCGAGTCTGATAACTGGGCATTAAAGGCAGCAGCAGAGGCATTTAAGTCAAAGGGTAATCACATTATTACAACTAAGATTGAACATCATGCAATTCTTCATACTTGCGAATGGCTTGAAAAGCACGGATATGAAGTGACATATCTTGATGTTGATGAATACGGAAAGGTTGACCCTATAGAATTCGAAGCGGCAATTAAAGATACAACAATACTTGCAAGCATAATGTTTGCTAATAATGAAATCGGTACAGTTGAGCCAATCAAGGAATTAGGAGCAATTGCACATTCTAAGGGAGTGATATTCCACACAGATGCTGTACAGGCATTTGCACATATTCCTATTAATGTACAGGAAATGAATATTGATATGTTAAGCGCAAGCGGACATAAGTTCCACGGTCCTAAGGGAATTGGTTTCTTATATGTAAGCAACAAGGTTAAGATTGGTTCATTTATTCACGGTGGTTCACAGGAGAGAAGCAGAAGAGCAGGAACTCACAATGTACCAGGTATTATCGGAATGGCTAAGGCGGCAAGCATTGCCAATACTAATATGTCAGAGAATATTAAGAATATCTCAGCAATAAGAGATCACATTATTGACAGAGTGTTAGCAGAAATTCCATATTCAAGAGTTAATGGTGACAGAACAGACAGACTTCCTGGAAATGTTCATTTCTGTTTCAGATTTATTGAGGGTGAATCAATGCTTATTATGCTTGATCAGAAGGGAATATGTGGTTCATCAGGTTCAGCCTGCACATCAGGTTCACTTGACCCATCACATGTTCTTCTTGCAATCGGACTTCCTCACGAGATAGCACACGGTTCATTAAGACTTTCACTTGGTGAAGATGCAACAATCGAAGATGCTGATTATGTTGTAGATGAATTAAAGGGTATCGTAGAAAGATTAAGAAGCATGTCTCCTTTATACGAAGATTTCGTAAAAGAGCAGGGAAAATAATAATATAATGTGTATGGTTTAATGTATACTTGTTGCAGCTGCAGTTGTCAGGATAATCTGATAGCTGCGGCTTTTTTATGTAATAGGAAATTCCAATAGAATTCCCTATTACATAAAAGGCACTATATGCCGATTATGCACACTCGCACGAAGATGTATTTTATCGCAAGCGACCGTGCTCGGTGCAGGAATGTGTTTTTACATATTCTTTTTTATATGTGTTATTGTATTTTTTGTGTATTTCTGGCGGATACACTTGATATATATAACGAGGCAGAGATATAATAGTTGGCGAATTTGTGCACTGGACCGTTCAAATATATATGAAATAAGAGCACAAAAGAAAAGAGGTTTATTTATGAAGTATCTTAAACAGTTTTTGATTATTCTTGTAATCTCGTTAGTGGGTGAATTGATGAATAAGTTCATACCACTTCCAGTACCGGCAAGTATCTATGGTATGGTTATCTTATTTGCTGGTCTTCTTACAGGATTGATTAAGCTTGACGCAGTTAAGGAAGCAGGACGATTTCTTATAGAAATTATGCCTGTAATGTTTATTCCTGCAGGAGTAGGTCTTATATCATCATGGCTTAATTTAAAGCCGATATTAGTTCCGATATGCATAATAACAGTTGCAACAATATTTACTGTTATGGGTGTAAGCGGACACGTTACACAGTTTATTGTAAGACGTACTAAGAGAGGGGATAATAATGAATAGTTTTTTTCTTGATTCAGCATTTGCGGGAGTAGCAATAAGTCTTATCGCATATATGGCAGGAACATTTCTTAAAAAGAAGTTAAAGCTGGGATTGTTTAATCCACTGCTTATATCTATAATTGTAACTATGGTTGTATTAATAATTGGTAAAGTTGATTATGAAAGCTATAATGCCGGTGCGAAGTATCTTAGCTGGCTTTTGACACCAGCCACGGTGTGTCTTGCCATTCCTCTTTATGAGCAGTTCGAGCTTTTAAAAAGTAATTGTGCGGCAATTATATTAGGAATAGCATCGGGAGTTGTCACAAGCCTTGTTACAGTGCTTGTATTATCGGTGGTTTTTGGACTTACCCACGAGCAATATGTAACATTGCTTCCAAAGTCAATTACAACTGCAATTGGTATGGGTGTATCAGAAGAACTTGGCGGATATGTAACGATTACAGTTGCAGTTATTGTTGTAACCGGAGTAATTGGCAATATATTAGCAGAATTTATATGTAAAGTATTCAGAATTACAGACCCGATAGCTAAAGGTGTTGCGATAGGAACATCTGCACACGCTGTAGGAACAGCTAAAGCTATTGAAATGGGAGAGATAGAAGGTGCTATGAGCAGTCTTTCAATTGCTGTTGCAGGTATACTTACAGTAGTTGGTGCAAGTGTATTTGCGAACTTCTTATAAAAGAATAAGAAGTTGTGACACACAGGTTTCAAAATATTGAAGATTATTTCTGTGTGTGAAAAAATTTTATATATATAATAATGAGAATGGAGGATAAATATGATTATTACAATTGCAAGACAGTGTGGATGTATGGGTGATGAGATAGGTCAGAGACTTGCTGATGAGTATGGACTTACATTTTATAATAAGGAACATATTGTTAAGCTTGCTAAGGAAAAAGGGATATATGATAAATTCCCTTATTTCTTCTCCGAGATACCGGTAAATGCTTTAATGCATTCTATAAGCAGTGACGAGAACAATGTACTGCTTAGCGAGGCAAGAAAAGCCCTTTATCCAATAATAGGTGACGGTGATTGTGTGATAATAGGCAGGGGAGCTAATTACGCATTTTCTGACAGACCAGACAAGGTAAGCGTATTCTTAAGCGGAGATAAGGCTGAGAGAATTAAGCATATAGCAGATGTCCATAATATTTCTGAAAGAAAGGCGAAGGTTGTTGTTAATGAAACTGACAGCAGGAGAGCAGAGTTTCATAAATATTGTTCTGATCAGGAATGGGGAAATGCGGCATATTACGATATGTGTATAGATGAAACAAGAATTGGTGCTGACGGAGTTGTCGGAATTATAAAAGAATATATAAACAATTGTATGTTTGACAAATAATTGCCAGACTGATATTATAGGAACATATTATCTTTGACACAATAGATAAAAATATACTAAATAAACAGATTAGTTCGGAAAGTGTGAATGAAGAAGTAAGATAACAGAGTGATAAGTCCTTCATATCTAAAGAAGTGTATACAGCTTATGAGGGCAGGCGTTAAAAGGGAGATTGTATGACATTAGAAATAATATTAGTAGCATTGGTGCTTATTATGTGTATTGCGGCAGACAAGTTTTCGGGAAGGTTCGGCATGCCTGCACTTATACTTTTTATAGGTATAGGTATGTTATTTGGATGCGATGGAATAGCTGGAATTGAATTTGACAATTTTACTATGACAGAATATATATGTAATATTGCACTTGGGTTTATTATGTTTTATGGTGGTTTTAATACTAAATGGAAGACTGCCAGACCTGTTGCTGTTAAAGCTGTTCTATTGTCTACCTGTGGCGTAATTCTTACAGCGGCATTTACAATGCTGTTCTGTTATTTTGTATTGAGATTTCCAATAGCGGAAAGCTTTCTTGTTGGAGCAGTTCTGTCAGCAACAGATGCGGCGAGTGTATTTGCAATATTAAGACGTAAGAAGCTTAATTTAAAAGATGGTGTTGCTTCGCTTTTAGAGATAGAGAGTGGTAGTAATGACCCTATTGCTTATATGCTTACTGTTATAGGAATATATATTCTTAATGGTGATAATCTTATAAAAGTTCCATACGTTATATTTGCACAGATTGTATATGGTGTGCTTATTGGCATAGGTCTTGCGGTGGCTGCCATATATGTTCTTACCAGGACGGATATAATTGTAAATGGACTTGATACTATATTTATTCTTGCTGTTGTGCTTTTAGGCTTAGGACTTTCACAGTTAGTCGGCGGCAATGAATTCTTATGTATATATCTTTTTGGCATTCTGCTTGGTAACAGCAGGATACGCAATAAAGGTAATATTGTTCCATTTTTTGATGGTGTAACAACACTGGCACAGATAGTTATATTCTTTATGCTTGGATTGTTATCCTACCCTCACAGATTTTTAACAATTATACCAATATCTATAGCAATTGCGGTATTTCTTACATTTATAGCGAGACCGGCCGTAGTATTTGCGATACTTAAGCCGTTCAAATGCTCGGTACGTCAGTGCCTTTTAGTGTCGTGGGCAGGTCTTAGGGGAGCATCTTCAATAGTGTTCTCTATAGTGATTATGGCGGGCGGAAGCGTTATGTCAAAGGATTTGTTTAATATAGTGTTTATGATATCACTTCTGTCAGTTGCAATTCAGGGAACGCTTCTTCCAGCAGTCTCAAGACGGTTGGATATGATTGATGAAACATCAGATGTACGTAAGACATTCAATGATTATCAAGAAGAATCATCAATTACGCTTATGCGTATGTTCATACCTAAAGGTCATAATTGGGAGAATAAGCTTATAAGTGAAGTACATATGCCGACAGGTGCAATTGCACTTATGATAAAAAGAGGCAGGGAAACAATTATTACAAGAGGCAATACTAAGATATGCGGCGGGGATAATCTGATACTCAGTATTCCCGCATATGAGAATGGTGATAATGATTCGCTTGAGGAGATTAACATAACTTCGGATAATAACTGGTGCAATAGAACAATACGCCAGTTGGATCTTCCAGAAAATCTTATAATTGCCCTTGTAAAAAGAGGAGAAGAGAATATAATACCTATTGGCGATACACTTATACAGAATGGTGATGTTGTAGTGATATATCGCAGATAATACAGGAAAGAGGTTGGTATTATTATGATAACCAAGAAACAAATCCAGATGTCAGAAACATTTCTGAATAGTGCAGTTCTTGCGGTGTCAGGTGGATTTCAGGATGCTTATACATATTTCACAAGAGATAAAGTATTCTCTAATGCACAGACAGGAAATGTTGTCCTTATGAGTCAGAATTTTATGACAGGAAATATAGTCGGTGGAATTAAGTATCTGTTTCCTTTCTTAGCATTCGGACTTGGAGTGTTTGTGACAGAACAGATTAATGCCAGATACAAGATGGCAAAGAAAATCCATTGGAGACAGTTAGTTCTTCTAATAGAAATTATAATACTTACAATTGTAGGTTTTATACCAGAGACTTTTAATATGGTGGCAACAATTATGGTGTCATTTTCGTGTGCTATGCAGGTTCAGGCATTCAGAAAAGTCAACGGCTTTGCATATGCAAGCACAATGTGCATAGGTAATTTAAGAAGTGGTACAGATGCACTTTCTGTATTCGTAAGAGAAAGAAAAAAAGAGCAGTTATTTAAAGCAATTCATTATTTTGGAATTATATTTTTCTTTGCACTTGGTGCAGGAATAGGCGGTAATTTATCAGAAACATTTGGAATACATACAATATGGGTATCATCAGTTATACTTATGGTAAGTATGGTGCTTATGTGGTATGAAAAGTTCAGAATTTAGGAGAATTTGATTGAAATATAGTAAAGAACAGCAGGAAGCCATTAACACAATTGATGGACAGGTGTGTATCATATCTGTTGCGGGTTCAGGAAAGACATCGGTTATAGTGGCAAGGGCTAATAATATAATTAAATCGGGTGTCAGACCATATAGAATACTGGTACTAACATTTTCCAAGGCTGCGGCAGTGCAGATGGCAGACAGGTATAAAATGCAGTATGGCAGTGATGGCATAAGATTTTCAACTATACATTCCCTGTGTTATTCGGTACTTGCAAGAGCATATAATCTGAAGGCTGAAGATATATTATCGGAAGCCGGAAGATTAAAGTTCTTTACTGAATTTCACAGACAGCTTTTATATAAGAGAGTATCAGGGGTTCCTGATGATTTTGAGGAGTATTATAGAAAATGTAATGAATACATAAATAGTATGGCGGTCGGTACGGCTGACATTCAGGACAGTAAAAGCAGTTCTAAGGCATATCTTGAGATAACTTTTTCCCAGTACAAGGAATTTAAAAAGAATAATAAGAAGCTTGATTTTGACGATATGATATTATATTGTCACAAATGCTTAAGCTCTAATAAGCAGGAGCTGGAATACTGGCAGGGAATATTTGACTATATAATGGTTGATGAGTTTCAGGATACAGGCACATTGCAGGCAGAGATTATATATATGGTTGCTGATTTAAGGAAAAATGTGTGTGTAGTTGGAGATGATGACCAGTCAATATATGGTTTCAGAGGAGCTGACAGCTCAATATTTAAGGAATTCTCAAGAAAATATCCTGGGTCTGTACAGATAATTCTGGGTACTAATTACAGAAGTCTTCCATATATAATAGAAGGTGCTGACAAAGTAATAAGAAATAATGAAAACAGAATTGTCAAAAATATGTCAGCATACAGGCAGGGTGAGGGAAAAGTGCATATAAGACAGACCGCATCTTATGGCAGGCAGGCAGATATGGCAGTGTCACTTATTAATGACTATGTAAAGACAGGCGGGCATTTAAGCGATATTGCAATACTTTACAGGGTGAAGAAAGAGGCCTCGGTGCTTGTCAATACATTAGAAACGATAGGTATGCCATTCTTTACAAGGGATAATGTGGATGATATTCATCTTGGCATATGTTTTTACGATATGCTTGCATATTACAGGCTTTCAAGAGGTGTGCCGGAACAGACGGATCTTAGCCGGATAATTAACAGACCCAAAAGATATATAAGAAGCAACCTTGTGCACAATTGCGAATTTGACAGGAATAAAATATACGAAGCCTGTACAAAGAATGCCAGCAGACAGGATTGCTTAAGAATTAACGATACAATCAATGATATGTTTCTTGATTTCAGAAGTCTTTCGAGGATAGATAATCCGACACAGTTTATCAATTATATATACGATGATATGGGGTATGAAAATGACCTTTTTGAGTATGCAGAGTATACAGGACTTGACAGCGGGGATATCATTAACCAGTCAGAGGCTATGAAAAAGGAAGCGTTAAAGTTTGATAATATGTCTGAATGGTACAGATATATAACTGACAGGGAATACAGGGTGAGAACGGATAAGAATGAAGGCGTGTATCTTAGCACATTTCACGGTGCTAAGGGACTTCAATGGAAGAAGGTTATAATAATATCAGCGAATGAACAGGTGACACCATATGCTTATATGGGGAAGGTTGATGATTATGAGGAAGAACGCAGGCTATTTTATGTTGCTATGACAAGGGCAGAAGACGAGCTTGATATTATCTATATAGATGGCGGGGCAAGACATCAGAAGAGGTCAAGATATGTGCAGGAACTTATAACAGTATAAATTTTAAAGTGTAAATTAAGTGTAAATTCTCCTGTAAAATATTGCATTATTGTATATTTTAAGCCATAATATATTACATTATCACAAGTTCATATAATAATTGGGAGAAGTATTAATGGAAAAAAGAGAGAAGAATAAAAATATAATTGTATTGGGTATAGTTATGGCAATAAGTCTTTCTGTAGCACTTAATATAGGAAATATATTTGGTGGTATAGGAACATTTTTTAAGATTCTGAATCCAATAATTCTAGGTTGTATGCTTGCGGTTATATTTAATGTGCCAATGGAAGCATTGTCAAGACAGTTGGAAAGGCTGTCAAAGAAAGTAAAGTTCTTAAAAAAAGAAAAGGCGCGCAACGGGATAAGCCTAGTTGTGACAATAGTTATAGTTGTGCTTGTATTCGCTGTTATAATGTGGTCTATTATTCCGGATCTGATAGAGTCGATTACTGGATTTATAAAGAATTTTGATAATAATGTAAATGTAGTGACGGATATTCTGGATAAATATGATGAACATCTTACGTTTATTAATGATTATGTTGAAAAGATTGACTGGAACAGCATACTTAAAAAGTCTGGAGAGGTTGCCGGAGCATTTTTCCAGAGCATATTTACGGGTATTCCACAGATAGGTTCATCTTTGTTTAATCTTAGTATATCTGTGATAATTGCAGTGTATGTGCTTATGGATAAAAGACGCCTGCTTTCACAGACAGAAAGGCTTTTAGAAGCTGTATTTGGAAAGAAGGTATCTTCTAAGGTTACAGGTGTTACTAACCTTTTTGCACAGACTTATGCAAGTTTCCTTACAGGACAGTGCGTTGAGGCTTGTATACTTGCCGTGCTTATGTTTATTACACTTAGCATATGCAGAATGCCATATGCTGGACTTATAAGCATAATGGCGGCAGTGTTCCAGTTCGTTCCATACATAGGAACATTTTTAGCGTGTGTTGTTGGTGCATTTCTTGTGCTATTCACCAATCCGGTACTTACTATATGGTTTGTAATCGTATTTCAGATTGTTCAGTTTATCGAGGGACAGTTCATATATCCAAGGGTTGTAGGAAGCTCTGTAGGACTTCCGGCACTCTTTACATTAATGGCGGTGTTCTTAGGCGGCAAGTTCTTCGGCCTTCTCGGGATGATATTCTTTATTCCGCTCACATCGGTTATATACCAGCTCCTTAGAGATATGGTAAACAACCGCTTATCGTCAGATAAGGCTGGCAACGACACAACACCAGAAACAGGGAATGCGGATACTTTGAAGGCAGATAGTGGTAGTGCAGAGTAGTTGTAACTCTGATTTTAAATCTTCATAAATAACGTTATAATTGATAAAAATGCGGTGGATTGTTCTGCTGTATGATTAATAACGGGGTAATAATTAACCTGCTGTAATATATGTATTATAATATACATTTATTACAGCAGGTTTTTAATAAAATCTGTTTATAATCTTTTAGATATAATCTTTTGCAATATCTTTAAGAATATTGGCAGAGTCTTTTAATTTTGTAAGCTCCTCATCATTCAATTCAATAGGAATTACCTTCTGTACGCCGGTTTCATCGACGACAGCAGGAATACTAAGGACAACATCATTAAGTCCGTATTCGCCTGTCATAAGGCTTGATACTGGAAGAATGGATTTCTCATTACGAACGATTGCCTCGCATATTCTTTTGACAGCCATTGCAATTCCGTAGTATGTGGCATGTTTTCTTTCAATAATTTCATAAGCACTGTTTCTGACATTTTCAAATATCTTCTTCATAGACTGCTCGTGGTTGAAGTGACCACGAAGCTCGCAGAAGTCATTAACCTTAAGACCGCCTATTCTTGCATTGCTCCAGGCAGCAAGCTCGCTGTCGCCGTGTTCACCAATAATAAAAGCGTGAACGCTTCGGCTGTCAACGTCAAGATGTTCACCAAGCAGATATTTGAAACGGCCTGTATCAAGTACAGTTCCGGAACCAATTACCCTGTTAGATGGATAACCAGATTCTTTAAGTGCAATAAGTGTAAGAATATCTACAGGGTTAGATACAATAAGAAGAATTCCACCAAAATCACGTTTCTTGATTTCGCCAACAATTGATTTCATAATAGCCGCATTTTTCTTGATAAGGTCAAGTCTTGTTTCATCAGGCTTCTGGTTAGCGCCAGCAGTTATAACAATAATTGCGGCATCAGTAATATCATCATAATTACCAGCATATATCTGCATAGGTCTTGCAAATGATATGCCGTGGCTTATATCCATAGCTTCACCTTCGGCTCTTTTTGTATCTGCATCAATAAGAACCATTTCTGAGAACAGACCACTCTGCATAAGTGCAAATGCAGATGATGAACCAACAAAACCACAGCCAATTACAGCAACTTTTCTACTATTTACTTTCATAATTATACCTCATTTCTTATACAGCCGGATAATATAATGTCCAGTTAAGCTGGAATTATTGAACGGTATTCGTCTGTATATATTGTTATTTCTTTAACAAACATTATAGCACCACTTATAGTGTATGCAAGATTTATATTCAAAACATTTTTTTGTGCAAAATAATCATAAAATTATTATTAAAATTAACATATTCAGAAGATATGTTATTGACTAATTAGTGTAATATTAGTATTGTAATGAAATTGGTGGTAATTATATTTTGATATTCTGAGTTAATGTAAAATAAAGATTTAATATAAATGGGGGATTGCTATGAAGAATATAAAGAAGTTTGTAAAACGTAAAGGACATCACATAGCAGCAGTACTGGTAGTTGTATTGATATTAGTAACAGCCGGGGTATGTGTAAGCATACCTGTTATCAAGGTTACTAATAAAAGAAAGGCGAGCAAAGATGTTTTAGTGAGTAATACAATACAGGTAGCTGACAGCACTTATGGGATTCCTGGTAACAGTGCGGATGCAGATAATTCATATGTTGAATTAGCAGATGGTGACCCACAGTCGGATAATATGTCACAGGAATTAAGTGAGAATGGGATAGAGCTTAATATAACAACATTTTCTAATGATAATATGGCATATTCCAATGGCATTGATGTATCCAAATGGCAGGGAAAGATTGACTGGAATAAAGTCGCAGAAAGCGGAATTGATTATGCGATGATAAGAGTTGGATACCGTACAGATATATATGGAACTATATGCGAAGATGAATATGCGTCATACAATCTTGAGGGAGCACAGAAAGCGGGCATAGATATAGGTGTGTATTTCTTTTCGACAGCGGTTGACGAGGACGAAGCAATAGAGGAAGCACGCTGGGTCATAGATTATATATCAGCCTATGACATAACATACCCTGTTGTATACAATTGTGAAGATTATAATAATCCTTCAAGCAGAATGTATAATCTTAGTAATGAAGAAAGAACTAACAATGCACTTGCATTTATGGATACTGTGGACAGAGAAGGCTACGATGCCATGTTATATGCTGGCAAGGGTCAGATTGTTAATAATAAGGAATGGAATATACAGGATATAGAAGCCAGATATCCGATATGGGTGGCATCTTATAAAGAGGGAACATATCCAGCAGTAGAACATCCTTCATACACAGGTGCGTGTGCTATGTGGCAGTATACTAATAATGCCAGAATAGATGGAATATCAGGATATGTTGACGTAAATGTTGCTTATTTTAATTACAATTCAAGCTTTAATTATAATTATGGCACACAGTCATCAGTGTCGGGACAGACACAGCAGAGCCTTAATACAGCTGAATTGGGAATTATCTTTAACAGTGTTAATGAGGAGGTAACTGCTAAAGAGCCGGTTAATCTAAGAAGTATCCCAGAAGTATCAGGTGATATTGTAGATGTGCTTGATAATGGAGATATAGCATTGCGAACAGGAATAGGTGATACCGGCTGGTCAAGGCTTATATATAATGGAAATGTTGTATATGCGGTTACGAGTTATCTTACAATAGATTATTAGCATATAACATTCAGGAATGGAGATTTAATTAATGACAAAAAGGAAAATAATTAATAAAGCACGAAGAATTGTATCATTGGTATTTATTGTAGTTATGATGTTGCCATTTGCAGGCTGTGGAACTGCAACAGAAGATGTTAATGTAGATAATTCTGGTTATAATGCCGGTGCAGGTGCTTCAGCTGACAATCCATATACGTTTATAGATGATTATGGAAGAACAGTTACAGTAACTTCTTATAAAAGAACAGCAACACTTATAGGAAGTTTTGCAGATGTATGGATATCTGCTGGTGGAAGTGTAGTGGCAACAGCTAATGATACATGGACTAATTTTGATTTAGGGCTTTCAAGTGATGTTGTCAATATTGGAAGTATACTAAATCCTAATGTGGAACTTCTTATAGCTTCAAGACCAGATTTTGTTATTGCAAGCTGTAATACAGATTCTAATATAGCACTTATGCAGACACTTGAAAATGCAGGAATAACAGTAGCATATTTTGATGTATCTAATTTTGAGCAGTATCTTAATATGCTTGACAAATGTACTATGATAACAGGCAGGAGAGATCTGTATAAGACTAATGGAACAGATGTTAAAGAGCAGATAGATACTATAAAATCAAGAGTTGATGGCAGCAATCCAAAGATATTATTTATAAGAACTTCATCAAGCAGTGTCAAGGCAAAGCAGAGCGAAGGCTCAGTAGGCGGTGAGATATTAAAGGATTTGGGCTGTGTTAATATAGCAGACTCAGATACATCACTGCTTGATGATTTAAGCCTTGAGGCAATTGTAGTAGCCGACCCTGATTACATATTTGTTACAACACAGGGCAACGATACAGATGCGGCTATCCGCAATATAGATAAGCTTCTTACATCTAATCCGGCGTGGTCGTCATTAACTGCTGTAAAGCAGGGACGTTACTATGTTCTTGATAAGAAGCTTTATAACTTAAAACCTAATGCGAAGTGGGGTGAAGCCTACAAGCAGTTAGCGGATATATTGTACATTGATAGGTAAAATATTCAGGAGGAATTACTATGGGTTATTTTCCGTTTTTTATTGACATTAAAGGAAAGAAAGGTCTTGTTATCGGAGGAGGCAGAATAGCAGAGCATAAAATAAGCAAGCTTCTTGCATATGAGCCGGAACTTACAGTTGTTGCAAGAAAGGTAAGCGATAGCATAAAGAGCATTGAAGGCATTAATATTATTGAAAGAGAATTTGTTAATTCAGATCTGGACGGATGTTCATTCTGTATAGCTGCTACAGATGATGCAAAATTTAACGCATATGTTGCAGGCGTATGCCGCAAATACCACATTTTTATAAATGCGGTAGACGATAAGGATAATTGTGATTTTCTGTTTCCGTCTGTATACAAAGCAGGAGATTTATCTATAGGAATATCTACCCAGGGAGCAAGTCCTTATGTTGCGGCAGATATTAAGAATAGAATAGCACAGGAGCTTCCTGCGGATATTGAAGATATACTTATGTATCTTGGTTCAATTAGGGATAGTATTAAAGAGAATGTAGATGATGCCTCTATGAGAGCTGATATATTCAAGGAAGCTGCAAGAAAATGTATGGTGCTTGGCAGAGAGCTTGACAAGGACGAATTACAGGATGTTATTAATAAAGTAAGTGAGAGGATTACTGGTAAAGATAATACAAATGCTGAAACAAAGGCAGATGGGAAATATTCTTACAGCAAGGGCAAGGTTGTAATTGCTGGTGCAGGCTGTGGAACTTATGATCTTATAACTGTAAGGGCGTTAAATGCCATAAAGAAGGCACAGGTGCTTGTATATGATGACCTGATTGATAACCGCCTTATGGAATTCTGTGTTGAAAGCTGTGAAAAGATATATGTTGGCAAGAGAAATGGAAGACACAGTATGGCACAGGAAGAAATTAACGAACTCCTTTTAAAGAAAGCCAATGAAGGAAAGCTTGTTGTCAGATTAAAGGGTGGTGACCCATATGTATTCGGACGTGGTGGAGAAGAAATGCTCTATCTTAAATCAAATGGCATAGAAACAGAAGAAATACCAGGAGTAACATCAGCAATAGCAGTTCCTGCAATGGCAGGCATACCAGTTACACATAGGGATGTAAGCAGAAGCTTTAGTGTTGTCACAGGACATACCAAAGATATGGACTCACTTTATGAAGAAATAAGAAATTCGGCTTCTATGAATGGAACTTGTGTATACCTTATGGGACTTACACATCTTGCACAGATAACTGAGGCACTCGTAAGCGGAGGTAAGCCTAAGAACACTCCAGCGGCAGTTATTACAGGTGGATTTGATGATACATACAGAATAGTCAAAGGTACACTTGCTGATATTGAATTAAAGGTAAGAGAAGCAGGCATAACATCACCGGCAGTCATAGTGACAGGAGAGGCTGTAAACATCAATTTAAAATAATTTTAAAATAAACACATAAACATATTGACTTTATAGGAAATAAGGTTTATTATATCAATAATTTCCAAGGGTTGCCAGACAGCAGCAAAGGTGTCTGGCAATATTTTTTAAGTAATAAACATACTAACACACTATGTATGTATGAATGGTGGGTATATAATAAATTTAAAGCCCATAAGAAAGGAGCAGACCTATGAAATATCTTGAACATAACGGACATTCTAATAAAAAAAGGTATAAATTATGTATGCTTCTTATTATGTGTATTACGATGACATATATAGCGGCAGGCTGTGGCAGTAAGAGAGATGGACTTACAATAACTAATGTTTCTTATGACCCTACAAGAGAGTTCTATGAGGAATATAACAAAGTCTTTGCCGATTACTATATGGCTGAATACGGAAAGCAGATAAAGGTTATACAATCTCACGGAGGTTCAGGAAGTCAGGCACGCTCAGTAGTTGAAGGCTGTAATGCAGATGTTGTTACACTTGCACTTGAACACGATATATCCCTTATAGAGAATACAGGTCTTATTGATGCAGGCTGGAAGGACGAATATGATAAAGACTCATCTCCGTATACTTCAACGATTGTATTTCTTGTAAGAAAGGGCAATCCGCTTAATATATCAGACTGGGATGATTTAATTAAAGATGGTGTTGAGGTTATAACACCAGATCCTAAGAGCAGTGGTGGAGCGTGCTGGAATTTCCTTGCGGCATTAAGCTATGCAAGAGATAAGAATAACAGTGAAGATAAGCAGAAGGAATTCTTAGGAAAGCTGTATGCTAATGTATCAGTGCTGGATTCCGGAGCAAGGGGCTCAACAACAACATTTGTTGAGAATAAAAAAGGCGATGTGCTTATTGCATGGGAGAATGAGGCACTTACATCATTAGCTTCATATCCTGATGAATATGAGATTGTCACACCATCTGTAAGTATTCTCGCACAGCCAAGTGTGGCAGTTGTAGATGATAATGTTAAAGTCAACAAGACAGAGGAGCTTGCAAGCGAATATTTATCATTCCTGTATTCAAAGCAGGCACAAAGAATAGCCGCAGATTATGGATACAGACCAACAGATGAAGAGGTATTGAATGAATATAGTGGTAAATTCAATCTTACAATAAAGCTTGATACAATAGCTGATTACGGCGGCTGGACTCAGGCATACAAGATATATTTTGATGATGGAGGCTGGTTTGATGAAATCTATAACAACTGATAGAACAATTGATAATAATAAACAGCCAGACTATGATACAGCGTTTGATGAAATAAAGAATAGCAGAAAATTCGGTAAAGATAAAAAAGTACGTGTTATACCGGGATTTCATTTAACACTTGGAATTACAGTTACTATGTTATCACTTATAGTATTAATTCCACTTGCTTCGGTTATGGTATATTCACTTAAGCTTCCACCAGCCGAATTTATAAGGCTGGTTACTAAGCAGAATGTCGTCAATGCTTTTGTTACAAGCATTGGATGTTCATTCATAGCGGCAGTAATCAACTGCGTGTTTGGAACAATAATTGCATGGACGTTTGTTAAATACGATTTTGCTGGAAAAAGAGTGCTTGACGGACTTATAGAACTTCCATTTGCACTTCCGACAGCGGTAGCTGGTATTACATTATCGAAAATGTATTCTGAAACCGGAATACTTGGCAAACCGCTTGCTTCAATAGGTATAAAGGTATCTTACACACATCTTGGACTTATTACAGCACTTGTGTTTGTAGGAATTCCATTTGTTGTAAGAGCGGTAATGCCTGTTCTTGAAAAGATGGATTTTCAATATGAGGAAGCGGCATATATGTTAGGTGCAAGCCCATCAAAGACATTTTTTAAAGTAATCCTTCCAGAAATCAGCCCGGCACTTCTTACAGGCTTCGGACTTGCATTTGCAAGGGGAATAGGAGAATATGGAAGCGTTATATACATATCAGGCAACAGTGCCAAGGAACATACACAGGTTGTATCCTATGTAATAATGCAGAAGCTTAATTATATTGATTATGCTTCGGCGACAGCGATTGCACTTGTTATGCTTATAATATCTTTTCTGATACTTCTTATCATTAATATAATACAGATGAGGCAGGCAAAGCGTACAATGTAGAGAAAATGGAGGTTAAATATGAGCGAGAATGATAAGCTTGAAAAAAGAAAAAGAAGAACAAGAAGCATATGTATTCTTATCACTGTTTTGTTTATAACAGTTATGCTGATTATGCCTCTATTATCAATAATAGCAAGTTCATTAAAAGAGGGCTTTAGTTTTTACATTAAATCAATAACAACTCCATATGTATTGAGTGCGTTGAAGGTAACAATTATTGCTACTGTTGCTGCAGTTGTTATTAATACATTATTTGGAATTATAGCGGCATGGTTACTTACAAGATTTGATTTTAAAGGCAAGCAGGTGCTTGCAACACTTATTGATATACCATTTTCTATATCACCGGTTATTGTAGGTCTTGCGTTTCTTATGACATTTGGACGACTTGGTTTTTTCTATCCTGTTATAAGATGGTTTAATGAGTTTACAGGAAGCAATATAAGAATAGCCTTTGCGATACCGGGAGTTGTGCTTGCTACAATATTTGTTACATTTCCATATGTATCAAGAGAGATAATACCAGTGCTTAACTCACTCGGAAAGGACGAGGAGGAAGCGGCGGCTTTAATGGGTGCTAATGGTTTTACAATATTTTTTAAGATAACTCTTCCTAATATAAAATGGTCGTTGATATACGGAATAATTCTATGTACATCAAGAGCATTAGGAGAGTTCGGTGCGGTTAATGCATTATCAAAGACAAGAGGAGAGACATTCACGCTTCCACTTGAGATAGATGCACTGTATATGTCGGGTACAGATACATCAATAACATCGGCATTTGCAGTATCATCAACATTAGTAATTATAGCGATTATAGTTCTTGTATTAAGGAATATATTTGAACACAGACAAAGTGATTATAAGAAAGGAGGGCAAAAGTAATGTACGTTGAGATGAAGAATATTTTTAAGCAGTATGGAAACTTTCGTGCATCTGATAATGTGAATTTCGGAATAGAAAAGGGAAAGCTTGTTGCATTGCTTGGTCCTTCGGGAAGCGGTAAGACAACAATATTAAGAATGATTGCAGGTCTTGAAACACCAAGCTTTGGAGATATATATATTGATGGAAAGAGAGTTAATGATGTACCAGCTAATCAAAGAGAGATTGGTTTCGTATTTCAGAACTATGCTCTTTTTCGACATATGACAGTTTATGATAATATAGCATTTGGACTTAAGCTTAAGAAAGTTCCAAAAGATGAGATTAAGAAAAGAGTTACAGAGCTTCTTGATATAACAGGGCTTGCAGGTCTTGAGAAAAGGTATCCTAACCAGTTATCAGGTGGACAAAGACAGAGAGTAGCTTTTGCAAGAGCGTTAGCACCTAATCCATCAGTGCTTCTGTTAGATGAACCATTTGCGGCGATTGATGCAAAGGTAAGGACAGAACTTAGAACGTGGCTTCGCAGTATGGTTACCAGGCTTGGAATAACAAGCATATTCGTCACACACGATCAGGACGAAGCTGTTGAAGTAGCTGACGAGATTATAATTACTAACCACGGAAAGATAGAGCAGATGGGAAGTCCGATAGAGATATACAAATCTCCAGCAACACCATTTGTTGTTGAATTCATTGGAAAAGCTTCTGAGGTTAATGATTATTCAAAATTAAAAGGTTTTGATGAGATACAGGGAGCTAAAAGAGCAATAATAAGACCTGAATTTGTGAAGCTTTCTAAGTATGGAAAGCTCCAGCAGTACAACAGTGCTGCTGAGGAAGGTTATGTTGAGGATATTCTTTTCAGAGGCAATCATCTTGATGTAACTGTTAATATTGGAGGAACAATGATAACAGGAGAGTGGTCACTTGAGAAAGAGCCGCTACAGGTTGGGGAAAAGGTTCACGTTCTTATATATAGAATATACGCAGTTGATGATGAAAAGACATATCTTTGCGAGAACAAGGGTATGAGGGATGATGACGTATTCTATATTTAACCAGATTAAAGTTATGTTTCTGCCAGGTTAAATGCTTTGTGGGTATATGCACAGCTTCAGATTAGTATATATCTGATAAAGACCTGTGGACAAGTTTTACAATGAGGAAGGAAAGTTTATGCAGATTAATGGTTTAAACAGATTAGCAACAGATGTGCTTATTATAGGTGGTGGAACAGCAGGCTGTTATGCGGCACTTACAATAAGGGAAAAGTCAGATGCTTCAATTATAATTGCAGAAAAGGCGAATATAAAGAGAAGCGGCTGTCTTGCGGCTGGTGTTAATGCGATAAATGCTTACATAGTTGAAGGCAGAAAGCCAGAGGATTATGTTGAATATGCAAAGAAAGATGCTGACGATATTGTGAGGGAAGATTTACTTCTTACAATGTCAGAAAGACTTAACGAAGTAACAGCCAAGATGGAAAAGCTTGGACTTGTAATTTTTAAAGATGAGAATGGCAGATATGTTGCAAGAGGCAACCGTAATATTAAGATTAACGGTGAGAATATTAAGCCAATACTTGCAGACGCAGTAAATAGTCTTGAAAATGTAATTGTAATTAACAGACTTAATATAACTGATTACATAGTAAAGGATAATACAATTCTTGGTGCTGTTGGTTTTAATATTGATACTGGTGAAGCTTATGAGATAAGAGCTAAGAAGGTATTATGTGCGACTGGTGGAGCGGCTGGATTGTACAAGCCTAACAATCCAGGATTTTCAAGACATAAAATGTGGTATCCTCCATTTAATACAGGTGCTGGTTTTGCTATGGGTATTAATGCAGGTGCAGAGATGACAACGTTTGAAATGCGTTTTATAGCTTTAAGATGTAAAGATACAATAGCTCCTACAGGAACAATAGCACAGGGAGTTGGTGCAAAGCAGGTGAATTCTTTAGGTGAGGTATACGAGAACCGGTATGGACTTACAACTTCACAGAGAGTATACGGAACTGTAAGGGAGAACATTGAGGGCAGAGGTCCTTGTTACTTAAGAACAGAAGGAATAAGCAGTGAGCAGGATGAGTCATTAAAGAAAGCATACCTTAATATGGCACCAAGCCAGACACTTAAATGGATAGAGTCTGGAAAGAACCCAAGTGAGCAGAATGTTGAGATAGAAGGAACAGAGCCTTATATTGTAGGCGGACATACGGCGAGTGGTTACTGGGTTGATACTAATAGAAGGACAACAATCAATGGTCTTTATGCGGCAGGAGATGTTGCAGGAGGCTGTCCTCAGAAGTATGTGACAGGTGCTATGGCAGAAGGTGAAATTGCGGCAGAAGATATTGTTAAGGAATTGAATAGATCGGACATCACAGAGAATGCATTTTCACAGATTACAGCTGATGAATATGCAGACAAGCTTACTGATGAAAGAATAAAAGAATATAACGAATATCTTAGGCGTGAGGATAAAGATACCATTTTCTCGACAGAAGAACTTGAGGAAGCTATGCAGAAGGTTATGGATACATATGCTGGTGGTATAGGAAGTCATTACCAGTTCAATGAAAAGCAGCTTAAGCTTGCCAAAGAAAAGATTGAACAGATAGAAACTCTTTCAGAAAAAGCTAACGCTAAAGATTATCATGAGCTTATGTTTGTATATGAATTAAAGGAAAGACTTACAGTCTGTCAGGTGCTTATAGAACATTTGAAAGCAAGAAAAGAAACAAGATGGCACAGCTTTGCTGAGAACCTTGATTACCCAGAGAAGTCAGATGAATGGCTTAAGTATGTTAATACAAGAAAGGTAGACGGAAGGATAGAAGTGAAATATAGAAATCTTGTGGGAAGAGGTGAGACATATGAGCATAGTAATTAATAAGGAGAAATGTGCTGGCTGCGGACAATGCAGTATCGTCTGTCCGGGAAGTCTTATTAAGATGGGAGAAGATAAGAAAGCATATATGAAGTATCCTAAGGACTGCTGGGGATGTTCATCTTGTATCAAGGAATGTAAGTTTGAAGCTATCGCACTTTATCTTGGAGCAGATATGGGAGGTATGGGAAGTAAGATGAGCGTTATTTCCAAAGGCGACTTCCTTAACTGGAATATAGATAAGACAGACGGAAGCAGGGAAACGATAGTAATTAATAAGAAGGAATCTAATAAATACTAGAAAGGACGGATAAAAGAATGGCAGAGTTATCACATCTTGATCAGCTTGAAGCTGAGGCAATATATATAATAAGAGAGGTGGCGGCTGAGTGTGAAAAGCCGGTTATGCTTTACTCAATAGGAAAGGATAGTTCAGTAATGCTTCATCTTGCAATGAAAGCATTCTATCCGGAGAAGCCACCATTTCCATTTCTTCATGTTAACACAACATGGAAGTTCAAGGAAATGATTAAGTTCAGAGATGAAACAGCTAAGAAGCTTGGCATTGAAATGTTAGAATATATCAATGAAGATGGTGTTAAGAAAGGAATTAATCCTTTTGACTATGGTTCAGTGTATACAGATATTATGAAGACACAGGCATTAAAGCAGGCACTTAATAAATATGGTTTCACAGCAGCTTTTGGTGGTGGACGTAGAGATGAAGAAAAGTCGAGAGCCAAAGAAAGAATATTCTCTTTCCGTAATGAAAACCACGCATGGGATCCTAAGAACCAGAGACCAGAGATGTGGAAGTTATACAATTCGCGTATTAACAAGGGTGAAAGTATAAGAGTATTCCCAATCTCTAACTGGACAGAAACTGACATATGGCAGTACATAAAGAGAGAAAATATAGATATCGTACCTCTTTACTTTGCGGATAAAAGACCAGTTGTTGAAAGAGACGGAATGTTAATTATGGTTGATGATGATCGTTTCAAGTTAAGAGAAGGCGAAAAGATTGAATACAAGAATGTAAGATTCAGAACACTTGGCTGCTATCCTCTTACTGGTGGTGTTGAGTCTAATGCAACAACACTTGATGAAATTATTGATGAAACTCTTAGTGCAGTATCTTCTGAGAGAACAACAAGAGTAATTGATAATGAAGCAGCAGGAAGTATGGAAAGAAGAAAGAGAGAGGGGTATTTCTAAGATGATAGGATTATTAAAGTTTATAACATGCGGAAGCGTGGATGATGGAAAGTCTACATTAATAGGACATATATTATATGATTCAAAGCTTTTATATGCCGATCAGGAAAAGGCTTTAGAGCTTGACAGTAAAGTAGGAAGCCGAGGTGGTGCTATTGATTACTCGCTTCTTCTTGACGGACTTATGGCAGAACGTGAACAGGGTATTACAATCGATGTTGCTTACAGATATTTTACAACAGATAAGAGAAGCTTTATCGTAGCTGATACACCAGGTCACGAAGAATATACAAGAAATATGGCGGTTGGTGCTTCATTTGCTGACCTTGCAATAATTCTTATTGATGCTAAGCAGGGTGTTCTTGTGCAGACTAAAAGACACGCAAGAATATGTGCCCTTATGGGAATTAAATATTTCGTATTTGCAGTAAATAAGATGGATTTAGTTGGTTACTCAGAAGAAAGATTTAACGAGATAACTAAGCAGATTGATGAATTATCTAAAGAACTTGGACTTGCAAGTGTAAAGATTATCCCTGTATCAGCAACAGAGGGTGACAATATTACAGTTAAATCTGATAATACACCTTGGTATCCAGGCGAAGCACTTCTTACTTACCTTGAAAACGTGGATGTAAGCGAAAAGAAGAAGGAAGAAGGTTTTTATATGCCAGTTCAGAGAGTATGCCGTCCAGACCATACTTTCAGAGGATTTCAGGGGCAGATTGAATCAGGCGTTGTATCAGTTGGTGATGATATAATCACACTTCCTAGTGGTGAGTCAGCTAAGGTTAAGAGTATTCTTGTTGGTGATAAGGATAGTCAGTCAGCACAGGAAGGACAGCCAGTTACAATCCAGCTTGATAAAGAAGTTGACGTATCAAGAGGATGTGTACTTTCAAGCGGAACAACACTTCCAGTAAGCAAGTCACTTACAGCAACAATACTCTGGATGGACGATGCAGAACTTACAGTTGGTAAGGATTACATTGTTAAGATTGGCACTAAGCAGGTTCTTGGTGTATTAAAGAACATTCAGTACAAGATAGACGTCAATACAGGAAATTTCCTTCCAGCTAATGGACTTAGCAAGAATGAGATAGCAGTGTGCGATATTGGACTTCAGGAAGCAGTTGTTATTGATGAATTTGCAAAACATAAGACGCTTGGCGAACTTATTCTTATAGATAGAATAAGCAATATGACATCTGCCTGCGGTGTTGTCACAGATTCGAGTGCATATGATAACAAAGAAGTAAAATGTGCATTTGTAAATGGAAGCCTTAAAGGAAATGCAGATATATTTGAAGAATATTATTATAACCTTGAAAGTGCTACAGTTACAAAGGTAAGCCCATCAGGCAAGACATACAAGGTCGGAGATGTAATTAACGTAAGCGGTGAGACATACAGCTATCCAGATAACTTTGATGTAATCGTTCTTCGTGATAAAGTAGCAGTTACAGTAAGAGATAAGAAGATAGAAGCAATCACAAAGCTAGAAGAATATACATACACAGGAACACCAGTAATCAACAGCCGTGGCTTTGAAATCAGGCTCAATGGTGAGGAAGACTACAACAACCTTATAAATGACTTAAATGCCATCGAAACGGCTAACAAACCACTCAATGATGAATTCTTCAACAAGTGGACAAAATTCGATACTTACAGAAAAATCATCTTCAAGGATGAAGTATGGGAATATGTAATATAATGAGCCGTGCCTGACTTAACAGCAAAGTGATGCTTGTGCTTGCACAAAGCAGCACTTTGAAGCTAAGTCAGATAGGGCGAAGCCCGACAGTTCCAGAAGCCAGAGGCTTCTGGAACTTGCACGGTGTAAGAATCTTCTCCCACCCACCAGCCTATGAACAGTGCGTTAGCACGCCTTCATAGGCACAAATATTAAATACAAACATATATACTAACAATATCCTCTCGTCCAGAGAGAAAAAACTACCATATATGCCCCGGTAAGTCATTATCAGACTATCATTGCAATTATTACAATATTCTTCACCCCACATTATTGCGAACCAACCTAAGATTATGTATAATATTATCTATTATGATATGCATGCAGAAAGTAATTTTGCTACTCACATCATTATATTATTAATGTACGAAAGCAGGCGGATAATTATGGAGTTTGTTATATGTGATGATGATAGATTGTACGCATCCCAGTTTATTGAACAGCTTAAAGTGTTGGAAAGCCAATACGATGAGCTGTTCAATTGCGTTTATTATGACCATTATGAGAACTTTATGGAGAGCCTTAGAAATAAGGAATGTGATAAAGCCGATATATATTTTTTAGACATAGAATTTGGCGAAGTGTATGGTATGGACGTGGCAAAGATTATAACAAGAATGAACAGGAATGCCGGTATTGTGTACATTACGAATTATGAAGAATATGCAATCAAGGCATTTGTGTGCAGACCATTAGGATTTATAAGAAAAAAGCACGATGCAGAGGATATAAAAGTTACAATGGATAAGATAATATCATATATGAATGATAAAAATGTGTTGTATACCTTTAAGAATAACAGGAATACGCTTGTGTTAAATCTTTCGACAGTATTATAC
>CEAI01001333.1_pt1 | contig 36818 bp, 17 predicted proteins | sample 557641 | NCBI WGS metagenome assembly CEAI01 (sample SAMEA3182100, study PRJEB8094) | gut metagenome | biome: human; feature: gut; material: Stool; isolation source: human stools | place: Canada | collected 2012-06-20
GGTCATACAGGGAGCGTTGGTTGAAAAACGGCCGGAGAAATTTTCTAGGTTTTTCTTGAAAGATTGCAGCTATCGTGTTGTTGAACATGCGATGTTCAAGAATCAACGAGCTCAGACTTTCACTCAGGTCGCAGGAGACTGCACCTACGCCAAGATAGTGAGAAGAAATAGTCAAGCCTTGATTCGTGACAGAGTCAGTGTCTTAGTTTGGAAAACGTCGATCGGAAGTTTTGTATTGGCGTTTGATCTCACTACAGATGGCATCAGTAGCGTTTATGTTGATGCGGCAGAAAATTACTCTTTGCAGGAAGAAGTGCTGTTTTTCCGCTGGGTGGACTGCGAAGGAAACTTATTGCCTTAATCGTGTAGTTTTGGTGGTCGGCAAATAAAGCCGATCACTAAATGATCAAAAATGTATTTATTCCCACCAAGCTACAGCTCTTGTAGGAGCTCCATCGGCGTTCCTAATTTTCAGAGGAAAGCAAGAAAAGTTGAATAAACCTCTCCCGCATTGATCTAAGTTGGTCAAATTTTCAATGTTGATGATTTGCTTGTTTCTGAAGAGCTTTTTATGACGATACAAGCTTATGTCTGAGATCGGATCAATACCCATGACGTCGAAGCCGATGCCTTTGTAATTTTTGGACAAGATAAATTCAAGAACTTCGTCGTCGATGCATGGGTAGTCGCCAAAATATTCTTCTGATCCCCAAAACTTGTCCCAGCCAGTATTGAATAAGAGAAAGTCCGCCGCCTCAACCTCTTCTCCGGCCCTATTGATCTCTGCCATTGTTATGGACTCTCTAGGTCTCAGATGACTACCGTCAATGACAATGGCTTGGCCGATGAACTGCGTCAGAGGCAGCAGATCAAGAGTGAGTCCGGTTTCATAAACATGAGCCGGAGGATCGATATGTGTACCTACATGCGAGTAAATACAAATGAGTGTTTCGCGATAACCGTCTTTTTCATAAGAAGCCACGGTTGTTAAGTGCGGTTTTTCGGAACCCGGAAAAACAGGCGTAGTTTTGGCAATAGTGTGGCTCAGGTCAATTATCTTCATAACAGTCACCATACTTACAGAGTTTTTTACTTTTCCCTCATCGGGGTAGCAACTTGATTAGTTAATTTTTTTTTTAGAGTGCAACATCAGAACAGACCGCTTTTTCTATAGGTAAGCTATCTTGATAAGCAATGGTCATTTTTTGATAGTTCCTATGTTAACCACAATTCTGTTAGAATCATCGTCTCTCATGGAAAGGTGGCAGAGTGGTCGAATGCGCCGGACTCGAAATCCGGTATACGGTTATACCGTATCGAGGGTTCAAATCCCTCCCTTTCCGCCATTTTTCTACTTAATGCCCTGTTAACACATTTTCTCCTCTCTACGCAGGCTTCGGCATTTCAGAGAAAACTGATAGTATCTTTAGTAGCTTTATTCTTGTTTAGAAATGTTCTTTAAAAGCTTAGCAGTAAGCCGATTAGTGTAATGTTGTAACCATTTTAAGTGAGTTCCCCGCGTAAGCGGGGATGAACCGGCAGCAATCTATGCCGCTTCTCTTTAACCACAGAGTTCCCCGCGTAAGCGGGGATGAACCGAAATTACCAAAACTTTCCTTCATTTCCGGTAAGAGTTCCCCGCGTAAGCGGGGATGAACCAAAAAACTTTTGGATAAAACGCGATAAATGTACGAGTTCCCCGCGTAAGCGGGGATGAACCGACTGGTCGGAAATTGAGAGGTGATATTTCGGCGAGTTCCCCGCGTAAGCGGGGATGAACCTCCGCCTATTGGGCTACCGTCCGAAGCCAAGGAGAGTTCCCCGCGTAAGCGGGGATGAACCGTCAGAGCCGGCGCCTGAACCCTACTTTTAGGAGAGTTCCCCGCGTAAGCGGGGATGAACCGCTGATCCCACTTGGCAGCTATAGCGCTTTTCTGAGTTCCCCGCGTAAGCGGGGATGAACCGTGTACCGTTGGTGATCATCCCTATCCCAACTTGAGTTCCCCGCGTAAGCGGGGATGAACCGCGAAATAACTTATCGGAGATAAAAAAATGCAGAGTTCCCCGCGTAAGCGGGGATGAACCGGCTTCAGGCCGGTTCTCTCGACTTCAACTCGCGAGTTCCCCGCGTAAGCGGGGATGAACCGATTCAAGGCATGACGCCCGGATATCCTGAGTAGAGTTCCCCGCGTAAGCGGGGATGAACCGCGTGTTTTCCAGGGCAACCCTGCAACAGACCCGAGTTCCCCGCGTAAGCAGGGATGAACCGTCCATATCCGATTGGGAAATTGAAAATGTGATGAGTTCCCCGCGTAAGCGGGGATGAACCGTTCCGAGCGTAGGAAATGAAGATCAGTGCTTCGAGTTCCCCGCGTAAGCGGGAATGAACCGATGCTCATGTATGGAATTTACCGCCGGAGGTCGAGTTCCCCGCGCAAGCGGGGATGAACCGGGGACGAACGAGGTGCGAGCAATGCTCACTGAGAGTTCCCCGCGCAAGCGGGGATGGTTCGGACTTACACTGCATGAAGGTAATGCTGGAGAGTTCTCCGCTCGAGGAAAATGATTGTCAGAAGCTTAGAAATTGCCTAGCTTTTCCTGTTTTGAAGAGAGGGTAAGGTCTTAGATTTTTTCCTTTTTAATTTGAAGCGATCCAATTGAACTTTTCAAAAGGTAAGGTTTCCTTGTGTACATTCAATTAGCAAGCTAAGTAATTCTACTTTGGTTTTGGTTGGACCGCTTCGTTGTAAAATCTCAAAATAAATCAAATTCAACCCCTTGACAGCGTCCTTTGTATATATTGAAAAAATTGTATTGTTTCCTCGAGGGTTCGAGCCATGGAAATGGACCTAACAACTAGAATTATCGCCATTGTTGTTCTCATTCTTTTCAGCGGTTATTTCTCTATGGCAGAGATTTCGCTAGCCGCATCTCCTAAAGTTAAATTGCATCAAGCATTAGATGCGGGGGATAAACGAGCACAAAAAGTGCTGGATCTTCAAGTTAAACCAGGTCCGTTCTTCTCAGTGATTCAAATTGGCCTAAATGCCATTGCCATCTTGGGAGGTATTATCGGTGAGACGCTTTTTTCTCCGTTCTTTGAGGAGCTGTTCCTTTATTTCTGTTCTCCTGAACTGGCTTCTTCCTTAGGGTTCTTCTGCTCTTTCTTTACGATTACGATGGTTTTCGTGCTGTTTGCAGACTTGATTCCCAAACGTATCGGTTTAAATAAGCCTGTTCCTTTGGCCTTGATGCTCATCGGTTCGATGATGTTTTTAATTTGGCTCTTCAAACCGTTCGTTTGGCTGTTAACAGAGATGAGCAACGGCATCCTTAAACTCATGGGATTGCCGACAAAGAATGAAACCACGATTACCAGCGAGGATATTCTTGCTACTGTCGGTGCCGGAACAGAAGCCGGCCTTTTGGACAGCAGTGAGCAGGAAGCGATCGAAAACGTGATGTCTCTCGAAGATCGTTTAGTTACGAGCGCCATGACTCCTCGAGATTCGGTTACTTATTTCAAAATCAGCGATACCTTTGAGAAGATTCGCCCATTAATCGAAAGCAATCCGCATAGTAAATACCTGGTTTGCGATTCGACAATTGACCGAGTGTTAGGTTACGTTGACTCCAAGAACTTGCTTTGTAAAGCTCTGGAAAATGACAAATTCTCTTTGAAGGAAAAGGGTCTGGTTAAAACTATTCCGATGATTCCGGATTCTCTTTCTTTATCTGAAGCACTCGATACGTTTAAGAAGCAGGGCAGGGACTTTGCCGCGGTTGTCAATGAATATGCTTTAACAGTCGGCATCATTACGTTAGGCGACGTCATGAGTACAGTGATGGGTAGCCTCGTTCAAACAGAGGAGAACTCATACATTGTTCAGCGTGATGACGGTACGTGGCTGTTGGACGGTTCAACTCCGATTGAGGATGTGGAGCGGACCTTTGAAATAGAGAAGATGCCGGAAGAAGAAACCTATGAAACCATCGCCGGCTTCATGATGTACATGCTTCGCAAGATTCCGAAGTTAACCGATAAGGTGGAATACGCAGGCTATCGCTTCGAAGTGATCGACATGGAAATGAATCGAATCGACCAGATATTGGTGACCAAACTGCCGATCACCAAGGAGGATCCCGATTAGTTTTAGTTGAAAGCGGTTGAGCCGAAAGGTTCAGCCGCTTTGGTTTAGAAGTTAGGCTCAAAAATTCCGTAAACCACAATGCCGACAATCAGCGCGGCCAAAATGGCAATGAGCCATGTGAAGAACGTCGTCTTTGGCGGACGTTCAATCTTGTCCAGTTCGGCATTGCATTCGGGACAGTGCGTAGCGATGAGGCGGCCTTCTTTGAATTCAGCTTTAGGCAGGATTGGTTTTCCGCAGTGCGGACATTTCATGCGAAGATCAACGCTGGCACTGCTGCTACTGGAATCGTGGAGGGCTTGGGAGCGATGAAACAGTCGAATAGCAAAAGGCTGATCCTCAATCAAATTAAACTCAACAACGTCTTTTAATACGGGTAGGTAGCCCGTTTTCAGCTGGTCGGATACAAAGGTGTAGATGTTGCCGTGTCCGCAGTTGATTTTCCCTGCGTTTCCGTTATCCAATACTTCCGTTACAACGCCCGTTAAAACAGGGGTTTTCGGATCAAGCTCATTTGTCATTTGTAATCTAAATCTCTTCGTTTATTTGAGCAAATTAAACTAAAAAGGAAGTCCAAAACGGACAAATCACTCAAACTGAGGAAAACTGAAGTCTATTACGCAACTTTGAATTACCCATGTTTTCTGCCTAGAAAGGCAAGTCGTAAAACGGATTAATCCGTCTTAACTCGGTTAAACTCATTCTCTCATCAATAAAAAATAACAATACGGCTGATCCCATGGAAATAACATTTGGCGTGTTGATATTTTGTATCGTTGCGTTCTTCGTTGCAGGATTTATTGACTCAATTGCAGGCGGCGCCGGATTTGTGACGGCTCCCTCGCTTCTGCTGATTGGGATGCCGCCGCACATGGCGCTCGGAACAGGAAAGCTAGCGACAAGTATCGGCTCCGTTGTGGCGCTTTGGACTTTTTGGCGAAGCAACCTAATTTTGAAGAAGATCGTTCCTGTCGGCGTGCTCTCCGCCATGGCGGGTGCTTCTTTCGGCGCGTTTTGTGCGCTTCAGATTGACGGCGCAACCATGGGCAAGGTCATTGTGATCATGCTGCCGCTCGGGATTCTGTTTACAGTTCTCACCGGCGGTTTCAAACTTACGGAAGGGGAACTGCCTAAAGATCACTTCTGGCTTCGCGTTGTTCTCATCGGTGTATTAATCGGTTTTTATGAAGGATTTTTTGGTCCGGGCGCCGGAACGTTCTTTTTGATTGCGCTGCATGTGTTTTTAAAGATCGGAATGGTTCAGTCGTCCGGCACTGCCAAGGCTTTTAATATCGCAGCCAACTTTGCTGCGTTTATGACTTTTGCTTCCGGTGCTGCCGTTTGTTATGAAATCGCCATCCCGTGCGCCATTGCCAGCATGCTGGGAAATCGAGTAGGGGCTTATTACGCGATTAAGATCGGCGGTAAATTCGTCCGAAACATTCTCTACATCGTTCTAATTATTTTGATGGTTTCGCTGGTCTACAAATTTTTTATTGCTTCCTAAATTCCAAGTATTAGGCAATAGGTAAAAATACTTCACGCTGCCGCGTCGCGTTTACGGAGCAACCACTAGTGACGAACTACTGATGGTGGGTTAAAGTGGAGAAATATAGTTGAATGACCAGTAAAGCAGGGCACAATCTCGTTGCGGCTCAACCCTTCCTGATAAATTTCCATCGTTAAGAAAAAATGCAGGTTATTGAGAATAAAAAGAATTTCAGCGGAAGTCGTCTTTGCGTTTCTGCGACAGGATCCGCCTTCATGGACGGTTTTGTCCTGACGTCTCAAGGCTTCATTTTTCTTCTTGCCCAAAGCGTCTTTCAGTTTTCTGCACTTGAACTCGGACTTGTAGCAACAGCCTATGTATTGGGAAGCTTTATCGGCTCCATGGGATTTGGCAAAATCGCCGACGTTTACGGAAGGGCGGTTCTTTTCCGAACTGTTCCCTGGTTCGTTGCAGCTTTATCGATTGCCCAATTCGTTAATTTCAGTCCCTTAAGCTGGTTTATTTCAAGATTTTTGTTTGGTTTAGCGATTGGAGGGGATTCTCCGATCGCTCAAGCCATGCTGTCTGAGAACTCTCCCAAATCTCTTCGTGCGAAACGGTTGGTTCTCTTAATGACAGCTTGGTTTATCGGTGCGATAGCCGCGGCTGTTTGTGCCTATATGACGGTTAAAGCCGGTCTGCCCTGGGAGTTTTTTGCTGCGATTCCCTGCGTTATCGGACTGATCTTAGGAGTTGCTCGTTTTAATGCTCCGGAGTCCGTTCAGTGGTTAAAAAGCAAGAGCCGAATCAAGCAAGCGGAAGAGAGCCGTCTTCGTTTAGGTATTGAAGCTGAAGAAGCAAAACATGAAGTAAAGGCGGCTCATCAGGCAGCCTTGTTTAAGCCAATAAACCTAAAAAATCTTGCATACCTTTCTGTTTTTTGGATTTGCCAAGCGATTCCGGTAACGGTTCTTTTGATGTTTGGCCCGGTTCTTATCGGAGCATTAGGAACTTCGAACTTTGACACTGACGTCGGACAACTGGTCCTGACTGACTCATTCTTCCTTATCGGCAGCCTTGCCGCCATAAAAATTGTTCCGCATTTTGCACGCCGGCCCGTCATCTTGTGGACTTTCGGAATTATGGCTGTGTCCTTGGCTCTCTTGTCTCCGGGCCAAGTCCTAACAAATTTCGTTGTTTGTCTGTTGCTCTCGATCTACGCATTGAGCTATGGCGTCCAGAGCGTATTGGATTATGTTTATCCGGCTGAATTGTTTCCTACATCCATTCGGTCCACAGCACTCGGCATTCTCGGAAGTGTCTCCAGGGTCGGTGTTTTTGTCGTAACCCTCGGTTTCCCAATGGCTTTTGAGGGTTTGGGCGTCAGCAGTGTACTCTTGATCGGTGCGGCTATATCCATGTTCGGTTTCGTTATTTCATGGCTTTTTGCCCCGGAACCGTCCCATCATTAATCGGTTCGTTCTAAAAATATAAGGGAAAATACTTAGGGTTGTTGTATTAATAAAACAGTCTAAACAGACTGTTTGATCCTATAATTCCCTCAACAGTCTAGTTAGACTGTTTTGATTAACGAACATTTCTCTTCGGTAAACACTATGTTCAAAACATCGATTCTTTTTACTGCATTACTTTCTGCGGCTGCTCTTACTTCTGTTTCTGCTGCTCCTGTTCAGACAGAGGGTACCGGCATCGGTAAACACGGCGATATTAAACTTGCCGTGACTTTTGACAACGGCAAAATCCAGGACATCAAAGTTCTGGAAGACCACGAAAACAAGGTCTTGGCCGCCAAGGTCTTCACAGATCTCAAAGATGCCGTTATCGCCAACAACTCCGTTAAGGTCGACGGTATTGCCGGCGCGACTTTCTCCTCTAAAGGTTTCTTAAACGCCGTCAGTGATGCAGCAAAGAAAGCCGGTGTCAAACTCTCCGACAAGGTCAAGAAAGATAAAAAAGCTGACGCAGCCATGCCTGCCGTTCAGAATTACGACGTAGTGGTTATCGGTGCAGGCGGTGCGGGTTTTGCTGCCGCAGTTGAAGCTAAGAGCAAAGGCGCTAACGTTGTTCTTATTGAAAAAATGCCGACCGTCGGCGGAAACTCTCTGATTTCCGGCGCTGAAATGAACGTTCCGAATTCTTGGGTTCAGAACAAACTCAATATTAAGGACGACACTCCTGCCAGAATGGCTGCCGATACGCTTAAGGGCGGCGACTTCCAGGGCGACCCTGAAATCGTCGGCGTTATGACAACGAACGCTCTTCCGACAGCTGAGTGGCTGAGAGACACGGTCGGTGTCAATTTTGAAAAAGACAACGTCTTCCAATTCGGCGGTCACTCCAGAAAAAGAGCCCTGATTCCGGAAGGCCATACCGGTACAGAAGTCATTACCAAGTTCTCCGCTCTTGCCGACAAGATGGGCATTCCGGTTATTACTAACATGAAGGCCGAAGAATTGGTCAAAGACAAAGACGGCCGCGTCGTTGCCGTGAAAGCTATTTCCGGTGGTAAGGAGTACACCTTCAACGCTAAAGGCGGTGTTGTTTTAGCTACCGGCGGTTTCGGCGCCAATGCTCAGATGGTTAAGAAGTACAATCCTGCTATTGACGAACGCTTTAAGACAACCGACGCCCCCGGAACCACCGGTGAAGCTCTGTACATGGCAGAGAAGGCCGGCGGTCAGCTCGTCAACATGGGCTATATCCAGACCTATCCGATCTGCGACCCGATCTCCGGCGTGATCGAACTGATTGCAGACGCACGTTTTGACGGCGCCATTTTGGTTAACCAGGAAGGCAAGCGTTTCGTTGAAGAACTCGAACGCCGCGACGTCATCTCCAACGCTATCCTGAAGCAGCCCGGTGCTTACTGCTATGTTCTGTGGAACGACAACATCGGTAAGATTTCGAACACCGTGAAGATTCACGACACGGAATATAAGACCTTCACGAAGCAGGGCATTATGCACACGTCCGACACACTGAAGGGTGCAGCAGACTACTTCCACATTCCTTACGCCAACCTCAAGGCCACGGTTGACCGCGTCAGCCAGATGGCTAAAGACGGCGGCAAAGACTTAGACTTCCATAACCGCGGCGGTCTGAAAGATCTGTCTACCGGCAAGTATTACATCATCAAAGCCGTTCCTTCTACACACCACACGATGGGCGGTTTGAAGATCAATACCAAGGCTGAAGTTTTGGATAAAAACGGCAAGCCGATTCCGGGCCTCTTTGCAGCCGGTGAAGTCACAGGTACGACCCACGGTACCAACCGTCTCGGCGGCAATGCTTATACAGACATCATGGTCTTCGGCCGTATCGCTGGCGACGGTGCCGCTGCTGAAGCAAAAGCCCGCTAATTCTCAGCTCTATTAAAAATCTCATATTTTGATCCTCCCGCCAAGCACGGGAGGACCGGGGGCTTTGCGCCCCCAATTTTCTACCCTTGGAAATTCAAAATGAAAACATTAAAGTTAAGTGCGTGTGTGATTGCTATCTTTGCAGCTATGAACGCGAATGCCGTCGAACTCAACGGAAAAAATCTGACTCAGCAAGATGCTTGGGCCATCGCCGAGGGCGCTCCTGTCAGTATTGCCCCTGAAGCAATGAACCGCGTGCAGAAGTCTTACGACCTGGTTTTGGATGCCGCTAAAAACGGTCGAGAAATTTACGGTCTCACCGTCGGTGTCGGTCTCAACAAAGACCATAAAGTCCTTTCTGCCAACGGTGAATTAAGTGACGAAGTTAAAGCAGCCAGCCGCCGTTTCAACTACAGCACCTTGAGAAGTCACAGCGTTGCGGCTGGTCCGATTCTTGATCCGAAACTGGTTCGTTTGGCCATGGCCATTCGTTTGAACACACTGCTGAACGGCGGTTCCGGCGTCCAGCCGAGAGTTGCAGAACTTTATGCCGAATTCTTGAATAAAGGTGTCACACCGGTAATCCCGACAAAGGGCAGCTTAGGGGATGCTGACATTACTTTAGCTTCACACGTCGGTTCCGCCATGATCGGCGAATGGAAAGTTTTAGTGGACGGAAAAGAAGTTCCCGCTGCTGAAGCTTTGAAAGCTAAAAACATCAAACCTCTGATTCCGGAAGGCAAAGATGCTTTAGGCATTTTGTCCAACAGCTCCGTAGCTATGGCGCTTACGATGGATGCAGCTAAGGCCATGGGTCAGATTCTGAAAGTTTCTCCGATTGTCTACGGCATCAGCCTGGAAGGTTTGAACGGCAACGTTGCCCCGTTCCTTTCTCAGACAACAGCTTTCCATCCGTTCCCCGGACTGCAGGAAAAGGCTAAAGAACTGCGTGAAGTGCTCGCCGGTTCTTATCTCTGGAAGAAAGATCCGAGCAGAAGACTGCAGGATCCTCTGAGCTTCCGCACAACGGTTTACACATTGTCTGAAGCACAGAATGCACTTAATGACCTGAACAAAGTGATCGATGTTCAGATCAACTCTTCTGATGATAACCCCGGCGTGATGGTTAATGCCGACAAGGCTGATACTCAGTACGACCAGGTCGCTCAGTATTTCATTAAGACACCGAAAGCCGAAGGCGCCATTATCCCGACGGCTAACTTTGAAGTTCTGCCTGTCGCACTCGCCGTCCAGCGCGCAACCGTTGCTTTAGGTCATGTCGGACACAATGCCGTTCAGAGAACGATGCGTTTGGATGAACCGGCCTTTACCGACTTGTCTCGTTATCTGGCTGCTAAAGACAATTTAGGTCATGCCTTCGGTGCAACAGAAGACACTTTGGTTTCTATCTACGCTGAAAACATCGACTTAGCCAACCCGGTATCTCTGGACAGCTTCCCGGTTGAAGGCAACATCGAAGACTCTGCTTCGAATCTGCCACGGGCCGCTCAGAGACTGAAACGCGCTACAGACAACACGTTCCTGGTTCTTTCCATGGAACTGCTTCACAACACTCAGGCAGCTGACTTGAGAAAGATGCAGAACAAGAACTTCAAGATGAGTCCTGCGACAGAAAAACTTTACAAGGCTTATCGAGTCAACAGCCCGTTCGTTGATCAGGACCGTATCTACACGATCGACCTCCAGAACGGAGACGAACTCCTGAAGAACTATCAGCCCTAATCATTAGAAGACAATTGAGCTGAGTTAATTTGAACGACCGGATCATTCGCCAAAGCGGCAGAATATCCGGTCGTTTTTTTTGATTGGCTGAATGCTTCGGAATACAAAAGAGAAAGCTGCGTAAGAGAGCCTGCGCACTCAGGTTTTACACTGATTGGCCGATGATACGGGAGGCTATTTCCTATTCGCGGAAGCTAAAATTAGGTCGAATAAAAGAAGGTGAGATTTATTCTCAAGAAAAAATGACGGAGACAACCTACAGACCCAGAGTAATGAGCGAGCGCGCGTTAAAGACACGCGCAAAAATTATGGATGCGACTCGTGCGTTTATTGTGCGGGAAGGGGTAGGACGTCTCTCAATCGATAAGATCGTTAAAGAATCCGGCACGAGCAAAGGTGCCTTTCTTTATCACTTTAAGAACCGTAAGGCGTTGTTTTGTGCATTGGTAGAAGAGTACGTCGACCATTTAAACGAGCGCATGAATTTTCACATGAGCAAGTACCAAGATGCCGAGGAACCTTTGATCCTCGGATATGCTTCTTGGTATGAAGACTTCGATAAAGATGATGGAGGTTTTGCGGTTCTGGGCGTTGCGCTGTTAGCGCTTCTTCTGCACGAGCCCGACGCGCTGAAACCTTTCCATGACTGGTACGCCAAGGTTTTTAAGATGGTTCAGGATTCTCCGATTAAGACGCCTCAGCTGCTCACTGCCATCATGGCCTTTGAAGGGTTCTTCTTTACGCACAAGATGGGATTTGACTCCTTAGATAAAGAGACGAAAGAAGCGACCTGGAAGTACATCATCAAGCAGGTTGCACCGCAGCCTAAAAGGAAAACGGTCGAGAGTTCTAAAGAAAAAATTTCCGCTTAATCGATCAATATCCGTAATTGGACAGAATCAGAGTCTTGGATTCATCCGCAGATGAGACAAGGCTCATTTCTTATGGACATTTCAGAGGAAGGGAAGCTCGGAAATCGCCTCTTTTTGCCGTCTGATAAGAGAGAAAAGAGGCTATATCCGGAAAATTTCTCCTCTTAGGTTCTCAAGACGGGAAACCTTATCCAAAGACAAGCAAAACACGGGCCATGAATGAAGATAATTGTTTCTAGTTGAAAATAAGGAAACATGAACAATGAACTCTTCAGACGGGATGTTGATTGTCAACGTGTCGGCAATCCAGGCAGTAGCGATTGCAGCGGTGACCTATTATTTCGGAGCTTGGCTGCGCAAAAAAGTTCCGTTTTTAGAAAAGTACTCCGTGCCGAGTCCGGTCGTGGGGGGGGTATGTTGGTTGCACTGGTACTTTCCTGCCTGGAATATTTCCATTTCATGAAAGTCAACTTTGACACCTCATTGCAGACGCTTTTAATGCTGGCTTTCTTTACGACAATCGGCCTGTCGGCCAGTCTGAAAATCGTTACGGAAGGCGGAAAGCTTTTAGTCTCGTTCTTATTTGTCATTACCATTCTTTGCGTTCTGCAGAACTTCTTGGGTATGGGCCTGGCAGAAATGATGGGATTGGATTTCCATTACGGTCTGCTGGCCGGTTCGGTTTCAATGATGGGCGGTCTAGGAACGTCTGCGGCTTTCGGTCCGTATTTTGAACAGACTTACGGCGTACAGGGCGGAACGGCAGTGGCCATTACGGCAGCCACTTTCGGCATGGTAGTGGCTTTGCTCATCGGTGCACCGTTTGCCGAGTGGCTCATTCGTAAGTACAAAGTCATTACTCCGAAAGAAGTTGATACGCCGGAGCCGGAACTGCATATTCCGGAAGATCTGGAAACGACAGTTGTTGAAGGAGAGAAAGATCCGACTTATACGCCGCAGCTGCTGAAGGCTGGAACGATCGTTGCCATCTGTATGGGTCTCGGTGCCGTTTTATCTCAGTACATGGGGCAGTACATCACGCTTCCGGCATATATTGGATCCATGATCGTGGCAGCAATCGTCAGAAACGTCGGAGATTTCTCCGGCAAATACACGGTCGAAGGCAAGGGAATGAACGCTATCGCCGAAATCAGCTTGGTGCTGTTCGTGACGATGGCCATTAATGGATTAAAGCTGCATGAACTTCTTAATCTTGCGCTTCCGCTCATGATCATTCTTGCCGGCCAAACCATCCTCATGGTGGTGTTTGCCTGGGCGATGTTCTTTATCTTCGGAAAAACCTACGACGCTGTGATGCTTTGCGCCGGCGGCATCGGTTTCTCCATGGGTTCGACGGCAAACGGCTTAGCCAATATGCAGGCTATTGCCGAGAAATACGGTTCGAGCCCGAGGGCGTGGCTCATCATTAGTTTGGTGGGCGCATTCCTCATCGACCTGATCAATGCGCTGTTAGTTACGTGGATGGGTGCTTGGTAAAAAGGCAGCTTTTTAGGCCCTGTTATCAAACGTAACAGGGCCGAATTTCAATTAATACGTAGTAACACTAATAATGCAAGTTAACGTCAAAATGAGCGTTGTTTTTCGTTTAGTGCCTTTCTTTTTCCATAGAATAAATACGTTCGTCAAGTTTTCTTGACGGTCTACTTAAAAATTATTTTATTTTTAATGGAGTTAAATCCGATGAAAAAACTCGTACTCTTGCTCGCCAGCTTCTGCTTGATGACCGCCGCTTCTGCTGCCTACAAAGACGGCACATACGAAGGTCAGGGCGATGGCAACCACGGTAAGATCGATGTTTCCGTCGTTATCAAAGGCGGCAAGATTGCCGATATTAAGGTCCTCAAACACACTGAAACCGACATGATCATTCAGGCTCCGATCGACAACATGATCCCTGAAATCATTAAGAAGAACGGCACTAAGGGTGTTGAAACTATCGCCGGAGCAACAAACTCCTCCAAGGGTATCCTTGCCGGTGTTAACGCTGCTCTTGCCAAAGCTCAGTAATTTCTGCTGAACAGTCTTTCTTCGAAAGAAGAATGAACTCAGGGGGTCTCTTGCGGGGCCTCCTTTATTTTTGCCAATGAAAAAATCTTTTGGATGGAAAATACTCGGTTCGATAGAGTTGCGAGTAAGAAGCTCAGCTCGAGAACAATTCAAAATTTGTATTTTTCTAAATTTTCAGAGAGGAGATCAATAAGACGATTTTAAGAAAGGAGGGTAAATTTATATTTTTGATACCTTTGTTAGTTTATAAGTAATGATTTTTTTTCTAAATAAAGAAATTAACTGTTAAGTTTGGATCTGCCTTCCTAGTATTCGTGTACTCGCATCAGCTTATTTAGTTAGATTACGACGGATAACACAATCGAATGCTTTTAGAAAAAGTGGTGTTAGTTGGTCCCTTCTTTGTACATGAATAAGTAAAAAACCCCCTATATTACTAGATAGGAGGTCGGTAAGGAAGGGAGGCAGAAGATTACTTTTAATATGGTCGACGAGCAGCCGGGCGAGGTGCCGGTTTGATGTCTTCTATCTTCGCCTCTGCAATTTTTTGATTGATAAACTCTTGGGTCCTCTGTTGAACGATGCTTCTTTCCAATCGAGGCTTGAGGGCTTCGAATGAAGGGAAAGGCACTTCTCGCTTGTCAAGAAGTTTGACCACGTGGTATCCATGCACACTCTTGAACGGTATCGGAAGGAGGGATCCCTTTTCCATAGCCATAGCGGCTTCCCCGAATCCGTTAATAGAAATCTGACGGACATTTGTGAAATCCATTTGGCCGCCGTTGTCTTTTGTAGTCGGATCAAGGGAGAGTTCCTTAGCAAGTTTTGTAAAATCTTCTCCAGCACGAATCCTGCGAATAATTTCTTTTGCTTCTGAGTTCGTCTTTACAAGGATGTGGCTAACCTTGACTTCGTTAGGATCGTAGCTCTCTTTTAACGTCTCATATTCTTTCTTAAACTCGTAGTCGGTAATTGGGTTAACGAAAACTTCTCTTCTCAGCAACTCATTGAGAAAGATTTGACTCTTTGTTTCTTCCAACTCAGCTTTAATTGCCGGATCTATCTCTAAACGGTTTTTCGCGGCAAGTTGATTGATTACTGCCTGTTGGGTTAAGACCTGCTTTGCAAGTTCTAGCCGTTGCTCAGCAGATGTGACACCCCTTTTTTCAAAGAGATCCATCAACATTTTCTGAGATTGGGGTGTAATAACTTGTCCATTAACGCTATATGCAGTCTGAGCCATTACAGGCAAAGAGCAAAAGAATAGAGATATAAGTACTATTTTTTTCATGATAACTACCTTCCTTTCAATAAAGGCAGGAAATAATATTTTTTTACTTTTTTATTATTACCACTTTCAAATGTAAAAGTCAAAATAAATAATTAATCTTTTCAATGTGAAAATGATTATTTAGGTTGTCTAGCCTGATAAATTTAAAAGAATTCTTTATTGATTGTTATTTAATTTTGATTTTAATTTGCTCGGACAAATGGTAAGAATAATTACGAACCTATCAATAAACAACTTTTTTAAAGAAAATGCATGAGGGCGCTGGTACATGTTTATAAAGATATTTATATATCGCTATATAAATTTATAACGTACTGTTTCTTAAATAAAAAAATTATTTTATTTAAGAAGAAAATTCTCAATTAATTGTTCGGACAATTTAGTAATTCTACTAACATATCTGCCTATTCAATGGTTTAAAAAATTCATACAATAACATTAGGTATATCTATAACCCGAGATGGATTTATCTTTAACTGAAGTAACTGCTGCAGTGGAGATTAAATATAATGATTAACTCGCTGTACAAAGAAACATTTCATTTAAAAAGAAGGCCTATAGAAAAACAGATCATAGACCCTGATGGCGAATTATTAAATAAACAAAACACCCCCCCCCTCAGTACGAGCCATTTAGGGTTTTCTCACAATATCTTTTAGCGGGCCACGATTCCTTTAGTCTTGCTTTTCAGCTTTTCCCTTTTATCTCGTCCTGTGTTATAGATTTTTTTCGACAGCATATCAATCTATTGTCCAAAGATTTTTATTTCTTTAGATTTGCTGCATTGTTAAATTTATTCCCAGCCGGTTTCTCTGACCTCATTTCTGCTGGGATTGTTAATGATTTTCTTCGGATACGAAGGAAACAATCTTAACTTCTTTTTTTCCTCAGAAGGTTTATTTCAAGGATCGTTTGTGAGCTTTATTGCTGTCTTTATAGCTTAGAAGTAAACGAGTCACGCATATACATAAAGAGAACTTTTATCGAGGCGAATTGCACATTGCAAACGACTCAGGTCTTCTCGAGGGAATGAGAGGAGGGGCATCATGAATAAAATATTCAAGACGATTTGGAATAAATTCCGACAAGCCTATGTGGCAGTAAGCGAAATTTCTCAACCTCAGCACGGTCACGGATTTCGTTCAACCGGAATGATCGGCCTAATTTCCTTAGTTTGGTCTGCAGAAGCTCTTGCCTTAGGCCCTAGCTTTGTCACTGATCCAACGGTTGATCATAGAAGAACTGACAATTCTATTGCCATAGAGAGAGAGAATGGCGGAGGTGTAGAGACTTATTTGGATTACATTCGTAATACAGAAGATGACCAATGGGACGGTGTTTACGGTTTTCGGCCAACATCCGGCCATAGTCCATATTATTTTTCCGCCGCATTCTCGAGGTCCGACGGAAAAGGTTCTGGCACCAAGCTCACTCTCGATAAGTTTAACCTTGATGTCGCTTCTTCCAGAATACATGCAGTCTACAGTACGGCGAATAACCCTACAGAAAGAGGGGCTATCCAAGCTAACGACCTTATTATAAATGCCAACAATGGTTTTTTGATTGCCGCCCAATCTTATGCGACTTCTGGAACCGAGGGAGCAGTAGTTGTTTTAAATAATCTTGATGTTAAAAAGGGGTACATAATTCTCGTAAATGGTCCAGCCCAAGGAGTAGGGAAGTTAGCTATAGGCAATAGGCTTTATATTGGTCCTAATTCTTGGTTTAGGCCTTTAAATTTAACAGGTTCAACCACGGGGTCTGTCCACTCCGGAAATCAAACAGGTTATCTGAGAACGAAAATTTTAGATCTGTTTGGACAGTTCCAAGCTAATGAGACTTTCAACGAGAGCAACCGCCAATTCATTAGGACTAGTTACATAACTGATACCGCTTACTTGAGTGCGTCTGACCACCCCAGTACAGAGGATGACGGTGGGGTTGGTAGACTTGCTACAAGCGAGAAAGTGATAGTTGGCAGCCCAGAAGTAATAAATAATATTGCAATCGGAAAAAACTTAGTTTTAAGAGGAAGCCAAGTAACAGCCACTGAAGGAGTGCTTCTAAAAGACGGCGGAAAAATTATTGTCACTCGGAATTCTGACTTTACGGATGCAAACAACAAAATCAATGGTTCTTTGGAGCAAAACGGCGGAGAGTTTTATATTGGCGCTCCAACTCAATTTGTTTCACTTCTTCCCGGAATTGAAGGTTTAACTGACGGCAACGTAAAACTTGAAGTAACAGATGATGTCAATTTAAACAACGGCAGGATGGAGGTAAATACCGTTGCGGAAGACTTAGTCATGTTTCACCGAGATATCAACCTCAGAAATACCTATCGTCTTATTAATAACGGTCAATTCAAGATTTCTGGGAATTTGTCGCTTGAAAATAATAGCTATGTTCAATTAGCATCAAGCAATAATCGCTTAGATGTAGCTGGAAGGCTATCCGCAAAAGAAAGTGCTCAAATAAACAATAGCGGATGGCTGAGAGTGGCTAACGGTGTTTCACTAATCTCTTCAAACGAATCAATAAGCGTATTAATAAACGAGAAAAATGCGCGCTTGGACGTACTGGCGCAAAAAGAATTTTCAATCGGAGGAAAAGCAAAAATACAAAATAAGGGAATCATAGCTGCTTCTGGAAAGACTTCTTTGTCTTCCAATAGTCATATGGTTAATGACACAGGGGCCGTTTTTCAAATAAACGGGGGGAGCTTAACCACTAACGCCACCCTCACTAATAGAGGTTTCCTCCAATTCAACGGAGGAACATTTGATGTTTCAGGTTCTTTGATAAATGAGTCGGCCGGAAATATCCGAGTGGGAACAAATGCATCAGCGGATTCTAGTTTGAATATAAGCAGCAACTTTTCCTCTTCCGGAAGCATTGATGTCTACGGTAAAGCTAATTTCAAAGGTGGCATAACGACATTGCTTGGGAAAACGAACATTTATTCAGATGGCAGTGTTTCCATTACAAGCTCTAGTTTTACGGCTGGTGAAACTGTTTCAGTTAAGGACGGGGCAAATCTTAATTTAACTTATTCAAATGCCGGAAAATTTTTTACTCCTGGAGCCTACCAACCAATACCATATGATGTTGTAGACGGTGCCAAGGCCTCAATGGGAAAGACCAATGCGGCATTTGCAGACTGGAACGAAAGTAAGCTCACATCTGATTCAACCTTAAATAACCTGCAGGTTTTGTCAGGAGGAAAAGTCAAAGTTTCGGGTGCATCATCGCTTAACAAACGACAGGTTTTGGAACTTCAAAAGGCTTGGGGCCAAAAATCAAATCTTGCGGAGGGTACACTCAGCTTTACTGAATCAAAGTCCGACGTTAATGAAATAAAGGATCGTTTGACTGTCAAGGTTGCGAATGAAATAGGAGCAACGTCTTTCCTTTCTCATTCTTTAGATGGAAGAGAACAGCAGTTAAGTTCAACGAATACGGCTATTTCGGATATTGTTTCAGGCCCTAAAGCGATAGTCGTGGGAACAGGGAGCTCCAATTTAAAGAGTGGTTTCGGCTTTAAAGCAATTGAATATACAACTGGTGTTACGGTTAACAGCGGATCAGAACTGCGTCTTTTTGGCACAAGGAGCAACCCCGATGACTATCTTATTCGAAACGGAAGTATTCCAGGGAGCGCTTCTGTTGCCGGAACTCTGACTTTGGGTTTGCCGTATAGTTTCTCAGACGTTATATATGGGAAGGCAGAAGAATATGGCGGTAGGCTTGACTCCTTAAACCTAGTTGGATCTCTTTCCGTTGTAAAAGGATCATATCGTATAGACAGCCTCCAAGGCACAGGCTCCGTTTCAACTTTTTCTGGTTCTAATTCAAAATTGAGTATTGGAGAAAGTTCAGGAACGGTCAATGTTTCTCTGACGCCGACTACAACCTTGGAACTTAAAAATTCTGGTACTGCAGAGCAAACACTGCAAGACATCCGTTCTAACAGCGGATCCATTAAAAGTCTTCAAGGTAATTATTCTGTCAGAAATATTTCATCACCTGCTTCTCAAACAAATGTTGCACTTGAGGTGGGTTCAGATGATACCAATTCTTCTTTGGCGGCCAACAACATTACGTTGGTCGGCAGCGCGACAGTTTTCGGAAACTCTAAACTCAAATTAGGGTCTGGCAGCGAAAAAAATACGATTTCGACTGTGAGCCTAAAACCGAATTCCACTCTGGAAATAAATAAGAAAACCGAGGTTGGAAGATTGAATGCGTCAGACGCAAATTTTATCCAAACGGCAGATGAAATAATTGCTTCTGAGGGATGGTTCCAGAATTCTAGGATAAATCTTAGAGGGGGACGCCTGTTAAGTTCTAATATTCGCGATTCATCGGGGTCTGTTACTAATGATCTCGGGAACAACACATACGTTGTCGAAGGAGCAAATTCAAGTTTTACCTCGCAAGGAGCAAATCCTCACCTTCCTCTTGCGTCCGGTTGGGACTCAAAATACACATTGCTGGAAGCTCAGGAGGTGACCTCAGCTTCGGATATCACGCTCAAGCAGGGCGGAATCCTGAAAGCTAGGGAACTGTCCTTGTCGGGTTCTGCCGCCAAAATCCATATGAACGGGGGTTTGCTTTCGACCTCAATGGATCAGTTTTTTAGCTCCTTAGGATACAGGCCGGTTATCCAGCTTAATGAAACATCCGTCGAGAATGTTAAGTACGGAATAGCGGATGTCGGTAATATCAAAACAGAGATAGCTTCAGGTATTGACGGTAATTCCGGATGGCTCGTTTTTAATGACGAGTTGGTTTTAAAAGAAGCTGCCATCGCCGCTACCAATCGTTTACATACGTCGCCATCCAAACTGACGAACGGGGTAGGAGTCGAATTTTCAGGAGAGATCGAGGGCGAATTTACGGTCGATGATGCCAATCAATTCCAAAACGATTCTCGATATAACCATGCGGTTGTATTCTCTGAGACTTCTCTTTACAACAAAACGGACGCTTCAGGATCAACAAATAAGAAAGTCATTCTGACTGGCACTAAAGGCTCTGCAGGTGGAACGAACTATATCACCGCAAACACGGGGTTTGGTTTTAGCAATGTTTTCAATGCGTCCTTGGTTGAAGTTGCCGGAGGCAAGCGTTTTGTCCTTACCGGGAAAGAAATGTCTCCTGCAGATTTAGGGCACATTCATCAAACTCGGGATTCATCATTCTTCTCTGACGACGCAGCTCTTCTTCCGGACGCAAACGGCGGCGGGATTCTGAAGGCCAACGGATCGGGTTCCGTGTTCTCTCTTGGGAGCCAGTATGCTAATACCCCGAGAAAAGGGTGGGCAGATAAATTTGAAACCACCAGTCAAGGCAAACTTGAGGTGAGGAATGGGGAATTTGCATTATGGTCGATTGCCAACAACGGCTCTACCGAAATATTCGTAGATGCTTATTTACATTCTCGCGGTATTAGTGGTGTAGGTAGTTGGAAAAATGACGGAACGCTTTACCTAGAGGACAATGCGGCTTCAGTGACCGGTCAAAATACCTTCTGTATCGCAGGTAATTTTATTAACTCTGGTGTTTTGGATGCGTCAGATGCCGTCAAAAACGGAGTAACCGTGGCGTCGGGGGCAACGCTGACCAATGAGAGTACAGGTTCTGCAGAATTTGAAAAACTTACAGTAAACGGAACAGCCGTAAATAGAGGTAATGAAAGAGGTTCGTCTCTCGAAGTCGGAAACGCGGGTAACGTTACAAACGTTGATGATTCACGGTGGGGCGCTATTCAAATCGCTTCCGGCGGCTCTTATTCAAACACTGCAAAGCTTAACGAAGACATTGCTGGAACCTTAAAGATTGCTTCCGGAGGTTCATTGACGAATGGGTCAGGTGCGGAAGCGAACTTCTCTTCTACGACGATTTCCTCGGGCACTTCGGGAGCCAAGCCGGAAATCCTCAATGAAGGTCTGATGAAGACGGGCGTGACAACGACAGCAGGCAAGATAGAAAACCGTTCCGATATGGATGCAGTTAGCCTCGCTGTTCAGAACCAAGGCTTGGTAACGAATAAAGATTCATTAACCGTTGATAATCAAACAACGGTCGTAAGCGGTGGTGAGATTATTAACGAAGCCAGTGGAACAGCTGATTTTAAACAGTTAACGGTTTCCGGGTCTGTCAGTAATGCGGGAAGCATGTCTGCGACGGCTTTGACTGCCAATAATACTCAGGCACTCATTAACAATACAAATGATTTAACGATCGAGACGGCGTCAATTCAAAGCGGAACGCTGAATAACAGTGGAACAGCTAAAGTAACCGGCTTAACGATAGACGTTGGGAGTTCTGGCACTATAGTCAATAGTGGAACGATGATCGCTTCAAATGCTGGTTCAATGACAATTTCTTCAGGGGGTATAGTTTCTAATACAGGAGAAATTACAGCAGAGAAAGCAGCTCTTACCTTGGCGGGCAAAGTTAATAATGACGGCGGTAAAATCAAAACATTGTCGATGAGCCTGAATGCCGGAATCTTGGCGAATACCGGTTCACAGGCAGTGATGGAGACAGGCAATATTGATGCGAACTCTGGTTCAAAAATTACAAACGGCGCCGGGGCCTCGCTGACCGGTTATACATACACAGCGGTTGGTGGCGTTTTTGAGAATAAAGACAACTCCCAAGTAGCCCTTCAGTCTGCAAACCTCACCAACTCTGCTCAGTTGAATAATTTTGGCAGTTCTCGGGTGGCGGTTGAAGGATCTATTGATGTTGCCAATTCTTCAATTACTAACGTTGGCTATCTTAAATCCGATGCGATACATCTGAAGCAGAGCGCTTCTCAACAACAGGTACTTCGGTGAGTTTGCAAAAAGGGCAGCTCTTTGCCGGCCAGGCGGATGTTGACGGAACCTTGCAAATAACCGAGGGCAGCCGCTTGATCGTAGGCAGGAGAGAAGACGAGGGCATCCCGGGTTCTTCTTCTACGTTCGGTGAACACGCGACAGTAACGAATTCAGGAACAATAGACCTCCAGGGGAATCTTACCAACGAAGGGGTTATTAACTCCGAGCACGGTACGATAAGTATTGCGTCCGGGAAAGAATTTATCAATGAAGGCTCTTCGATAAAAGTTGAAAACTTAACTGGGAACGGAGTCACCTACACCCATAACAAGGGCGTCTTGACGGTAACCGGGGAATGGCTGAACTCTTCAACTGTTAATTTAAATTACGGTGTAATCGATACGAGAGGAGCGGTGCCGAGCGGATCTTCCATTCCGGGCCTTGGAAACAATCTCTATAATGTTTCTACCCCAAACGGGGTGATTGCCGCCAGCGGTCAAACAGGTTCCTACAACCACTTTGATAGTGGCGATTGGAAAAACGGAAAGACTGTTCTTATTGCTTCTTCCCTGGACGCTACTTCAGGGGCAGTTGTAAACGTAAACACTGGTGGGGTGTTCTCCGTTGAGAATTTAAATTTGCAAGGAGCCGAGAAACACGCTCTAATCCTAAATGGAGGTGCGGTTGAAACCACACTCAACCAAATCTTTGTAGGCGAAGGGGAAAAAGCTGCGGTCGGCATTGAACAAAAAGATCCTTCTACTCCGAACGGGTTAATCGGGGGATACGGAGATTTGCGAGAAGGTGTCAGAGAAGGTGTACGGGTTGACGATCAGAAGAGTTGGTTTATCTTCACAGATGAAAACCTGATGGCGACGGATGCGAGTTCCGCTATTGCGGTTCTCAGCAAAAACAATATGACGAGCCAAGTCGGCTTTACAGGCATCATCAGCGGACAATTCAACGTTTCGGATGCTAATAGGTTCCAAGAGAGCGTGTTGGAAGACGGAAGCACACAAAGAGACCATGACGTTGTGTTCTATAGCACGGTGCTTGCAAATCAAACCGACGAACAGCCTTCTCAAAATTCCGTTCTTGTAGTTTCTAATTCAGAGGCGTCAGAAGTGAACGGCGGTAAGAATTATCTGCGCGTCTCGAACATTGGTTTCGGATTCCAAGCGGTCAGCGAGGCTGAAAATTTAGAAATTTCTTCAGGTAAGAAATTTGTGTTGGTTGGAAGTTCTCATGCCGGTTTCTCCCACAACAAAGGAGATTTGACCGACGAACAAGTCTTCGATACAGGACACAAGCTTCTTACAAGTTCGAGCAATGGAGGCTCGATTGCTGTTAAGGAAAACTCAGAGCTCTATTTCGGAACTGAATTCCTTGACGGATTGACTTCCGGATGGGTTCAAAAAACTAATATCGAGTCTGGCTCTTCTTTGACGGTCAGAAAGGGAGACTTTGCCTCTTGGGATTTGGTCAATAACGGGCAAATTACGATTACAGAAGGGGCGCTGCTTCATAACAGAAAGATGCTCTCCTCAGGAACGATTCTGAATCAAGGGACCCTTTATCTTGAAAAAGATCATGATGACGGGACCTCAGGACAATTTGCTCTGACCGGAAACGCCTCCATCATAAATGAGGGTTTGTTGGATGCCTCTGAAGGTCAGACTGAAATAACGCTTAACGGGGCTTCGAGTCTGGTGTCGGAGAAGGAAACGATCGCCTCATTCTCAACTTTGACTGTCAATGAAGACGCAAAAGTTGAAATTAAAGGCGACGGTTCCGGCGAAACATTGAATGTCGCGGGTAACGGCTCCTACAAGATTGGAAGTACTTCGGAGAACACTTGGAAAGATATCTCTGTCGCCGGCGGTTTACTGGTTAATGAAGGAGTGTTAAATCCGGCAGCTGAAGGTGAAGAACCGAAACAATTAGGAAACCTCACCGTTTCGGGCGGCCAGTTTGTCAACGACGGCAGCGCAGACTTTGACCGCTTGAAAACTATTGGTTCCGGTGATGCAGGAACTCCCGCGGTGACGAATAAATCAGGAAAGGAACTTAAAGCTTCCACTCTGGATCTTGCCTCAGGCCTTAGTAACGAAGGGACGCTCTTGGCTGAAAGGACAGAGCTTTCAGGAAGCGCCGTTTTGGATAATCGGCATACCTTTGCTTCAGAGACAATCAATCTAAACGGAAGTTCTGCCCTTCAAAACCAAAATGACGGCGCTGAGATCCGTTCCAATCAAGTCACGTTAAGAGACAACTCCTCGCTGATGAATAGTGAAGGGGCAAGCGCTCAGATCAATACTTTGAAAGCCAACGATTCCTCTGTACTGGCCAATGAAGGTTTGTTAGAGACAACGGAAGTTGCGCTAGGCGGAACATCTGGCGTCACGAATACAGGAACGCTTCTGATTAAATCTGAAGAATCCGAAGATCCGGAGACACCGGTTAGAGAGCCGAAACTGACTCTATCCGAAAATGCAGTTCTCAACAATAAGTCTGAGATTACCAATGAAGGTAAAACAGAAATCACAGGCGGAGAGCTGAATAACAGCGGTTCAATTTTCCTCAAGGATGTACTGGTAAACGGAGGCAGTTTAAACAATCTTTCTGAATCGAGCGGAGAAGGCACAAGTTTGGGTTCGATGAGGGGCACCTCCCTCACTGTAGAGAGCGGAGAGGTTAATTTTGAGACCGGTACTTCCAACAATTGGGAAACCGTGGAAATAAACGGCGGTAAGATCGTCAACAACGCCGGCGATGGAGAAAACTCCGGTTCTTGGAACGTAACAAAACGATTTACGGTCAGCGATGGTTTCGTTACCAACAACGGAAAGATCACGGGGGGTTCTGATCTTACTCTATCAGGCGGGAGCTTAACCAACACCGGTTCCATGGGAATGGGAGAGGTTCTGGTTAATAATGGTGCGACATTAATAAATGATGCTCACAGTGAACTCACAGGTACCAAGATTACTGTCGCTGATGGGGGTAAATACATAAATGACGATACGGCCGTAGCTCATTGGACGGAAGCGAATTTCTCCGGTGACGGCTCATTTAAGACGAAAGCTGATTCAATCTTTAACTTCGATCAAACAGCAGTCTTGGACGGTGCCGGAGCAGCGGAAAATGCCGGAAATATTATTCAGAACAGTTCTTCCGGCGAAGGTCTTAAGCTCACGAACGGGACCCAACTGACTACCGGAGAGAATGGTTCTGTCGATGTTCAGAATCTTATGATCAGAACAAGTTCCAGTTACACGACTAACGGGACAGGAGATCGGATTGGATCAGGCAGCGTCGAAAACGGGGCTGCATTCAATGTCGGCAAGAACGCCGTTGTCAACTTGGGCAAAGGCACAGAGGATTTATTTACGATTAAAACAGGAGGAACGCTACACAACAGTGGCGTTGTGAATGTCGTAAAAGGTTCGGATGTCGTTATCGAAAATGGCGGCCGAGTGTCCAATGTTGACGGCCTTATCAATGTGGAAGAGGGCTCCAAGGTACAGAACGATGCCGAAATAAAAGGCGGTAATGTTTCGCTTGCCGAGGGATCGTCTTTTATAACAACCGGAACGGTTCAAGTTGATAAGATCAGCGGCATAGATGCCGCGTTAACAGTCAGCGGAGCCGGCGCTTCAGTTGAAATTACGGAGAAGACGGAAGGCGGGAGCTGGCTAAATCACTCTCGCATCACCATAGAAGACGGTGCGAAATTATTTGAAGATAAGCTCGGAACTTTAGGATCTGATAACACTTATGTATTGAAGTCTGAAGAGGCTCTACCTGAAATCTTTACCGTTCGAGAAGGTACAGAGGACGTTCCCAAATTAAGAGAAGATGATTTGCAGAAACCGTTCAGCCAGCTTGTTCTCGAGGATGGGGAATTTACGGGTCAAAGTAGTGTCGTGATTGACAAAGGCGGATATTTGGATGTTGATCATCTTGCCCTAAGAGGTGATAAACCGTCAGTGATTACTTTGAATGACGGGGGAGCTCTGAGGACGAGCATGGATCAAATTTTCCATCCGCTAAGTCAAATTCAGGCTTCGGCAGTTAAAGAAACTGTTAAGACAGGAGTTGATTTCAACGGCGGATATCTGATTTTTGACGATGATCAGTACACGGTTCAGCAGGTTGCCAGCGCAGTGAATACTTTGCAGGACGCCGGGTCCAAGTCTTCTATTGCTTTTATCGGCAGTTCTCACCCTGTTACGGAGTTAAGAGTAAGTGATGCTCGTGAGTTTATCCCCGGTAACGAAATCATTCTCTCGGAAGCTACACTGGTGAACGATCAGCCGGAAGAAGATAAATACAAAGAGGACGGCCGCGGCAAGGTCACGATCGGCAACCGAACGCCTGTTGGGGAACACAACTACGAAATCTCTGCTCCGATTACCGTTAAAAACATAGGAGGTAAGCTTGACAAAGGCTATAAGGAAGTTCACCTGATTGAAGTTGTTGACGGCAGAAAATTCGGACTACTGGGATCAATAACCGGAAAAGATGAACCAATTGATACCGGATCCGCTGATATTTCCCAACGTCTGTTTGTGGACTGCGGAATCGGAGGAACCGTTAGGGTAAAAGACGGAGAATTCAGACTGGGCGTAGGATTTGATGTTGGGCAGGAAAATCAGACTTCTAAGGGCTGGATCGGTTATGGAGAAATCTTCGATAAAGGTTCTTGGACAATCCGAGGCGGCGATTATCTGGTTAAAAACATTCGAAACTTAGGTATTGTTCAAGTTGACAACGGCGCGATCCTTAGGACGGAACAATATTCTGATAATCCTGATGTCGTTCTTGACGGCACGGCCGGTCAAGGATTCGGAATCCGAAATAACGGCAGTTTCATTTATGAGGGCGCCGAGCATGAATTCAGCGTCTACGGAACGTTTGTCAATCGCGGCTTAACAAATTTCGGCACTGCGGAAACATTAAGTATTGGCGGAAGACTTGAAGACTATTCTTTGATTGACTTCGCCGGTACCGATAAGGCACTAAAGAATCTGGAAGTCCTTGGAGGAGGTTCTGCAATAGCTTATAACCGCCATTTCGGCAACGAACTGAATTTGTATGAAGGGAGTCTATACGAAGTTAGTTTGACTCCTGATAAAGATTCGGAAGGAAAGGTTCAATGGAAAGATGTCCGTCTGGATGGAACTCTGAAGGTCAATTCAGGTTCGATATTTAAGTTAAGAGAGAGAGGAACTTTTAGCGGAACTGGTCTTATTGCCAATCAAGGCAGTGTAGATTTGACCACAGCGGAAAAAGCCTCAGCCGGAGCAGTTCAGAACAGTGCCGAGGCTGATATTGATTTTGTTGATCTTTCTCTTAATCAGCACTCTTTAGAAGCTGGATCATCGAACGCCGGCCAAATGGAAGGACGATCCCTATCGCTGGAGGCAGGACATAATTTCCGTCAGGGAGCTTCCGGCTCGCTGTCTGTTTCCGAACTAAAGATGGAAGAAAACACAATTCTGGAAAATCTTGGAAGAGTCGAAATTAAACCGGCTTCGGATGGTTTCTCTCCATCTCATGACATGAAAGGCCAATTTATCAACCGAGGAAACGCCTTATTAGCAGAAACAAAGCAGTTGAATATTGGTTCGGAACCGACAGCAGATCATAAAGTTGAAGCTAAATTCCATACCGAGGCCGGCGCGCAAACTAGTTTTGCAGATGCATTGGTTAAAACAGGGTCAGAGTTGAAGAATGAAGGTCAGGAAAGCGGAAAGAATCTTGTTGTTGAAAAACTGGCCGCTTACTTGATTACTTCTCGAGGTGAATCTGTTTGGGAAGACGTTCGGCTTGAAGGTAATGCAACGATATCCGGTGGCAAACTTCAGGTAACGACAGGCTTCTTAAGAGTAGAGAACGGAGCGACGCTGCTCAATGACGGCGGTACGATTCATGCGCACCTCATTGATGAGTCTCATGTGATCGGCACTATTATCAATAAAGGAGAGGCTCGGTTTAATCAGCTCACGCTTTCGGAAGGTTCGGAATCCCACAATTATGGGTATCAAGTCGGAAAACTTCTTCTCGTGAGAAGCGATTCAACAGGACATAACACCTATGAAGACAGCCGGTCTCAATGGGAAAAGGTTGAACTCAATGAGGCGCTGACAAACAAAGGTTCATTTGTGATTACTCAGCAGTTGGATGCAAAAGCCGATATTACAAACCATGGGACAGGTTTTCTCGATACATCCGGAACTCAAGGCTTTATCACAGCCCACAACTTGGTGAACTACGGAGAGGCAAAGCATCAGGATGTTACATTAGGAGACTTGGTTGAGGGGCCCTCTTCTGAAGTGAGCCCGTCGTCAGATCTTACGAATCCTGCAGATCCGGAGGATCAGACAAATTTGTCAGCTGTGCAGCAAGGGACTGAGCCGAACAATCCTCCTAAAAAATCTCCGGAAACCAAGTCGGATTCTGATCTTTTGCTTCAGGAAAACCCGAGAGAGGATGAATCCCCGGAGGAGAACACTTCTGAAAAAGACGCGTCCGGAGATGGTTCGGTAACTGATAGTTCTCAAGTTATCCGCAGTGCACGAATGGAGAACCACGGTACTGAAACCGGCCGAAATTTGACGATCACCGGAAGCGCAAGTTATCTGAACACAGCCAAGACACAGTGGCAGAATCTAACCATCCGCGATAAGGGAATCTATGAGAGTACGGCCGGAGAAGTTAAGCTGCAAAACTTTAACCTTGAAAAAGGGCAGGCGTTTGTGAAGGGCGGCTCTCTGGAGACGGCTGTAAATGCTTCCTTTAAAGGAGGTTCTCTCGAAGTTGGCGGTGAGGGACAGTACGCTAAAGCAGTTCTGCTTACCACCCCGACAGACGTGATGGATTCTCAAATTAATATTCGTCCGTACGGAGACGTTGGATTCGGACCAAGCTCGATAGCGCTGGCAGATGAAAAAAAGGCCATTGCGGCTTCCTCAGGGAAAGCCAGACTTTCTATGTCGGCTTCTTTGACCCTTGGGGCAAATGGAGGTATGCAGGTTGGAGCGCCCCCTGCTAAGGCTTCCGTGGACGGTCTTTACTTTGGAAAAGATTCCGCTTTGGTTATGAATTTCGCGGAATTGGGACCAAACGGAGCTCTTCTAACATCTGAACCAGAAAAAGAACTTGTCGTAGAGCCTGGCGCGGAATTGTACGTGAACCTCTCAGGTGTGAAGAAAGGAAACTATTACATTACAAGAGGTTTTAACACTGCGGCCAACGAGGCTTCGGACGGTACATGGATCGGCGGCTGGGATAAGGAATACCTGATTGCTATTCCCAAAGAATCTGTTGCTCGATGGAAGCTATTTTTGCACCATGATACCGATGATGTATGGCTTGAAGCAAAATTGGCTGAAATACCGGACGTGGAGGCGATAGAAGTTGCGACTGAAATCCTAGATACGGAAGGAGAAAAAGATTATGGTCCGGGCGGTAAGTTTGTCATTGAAGTTCTTAATAATGAGGGCCGTCCTGTCAAAGAAAATGCTCAAATTTACAACAGTTTTGTGAATCTAGCTTTCGCGGGAGGTCAACTTTCGACGGCTTACTCTTCTCTTAATAATGCGGCACAGGTTCTTGAGGGGAGAACGAGCATGATTGCAGAGAACTTCAATCGGAATGGTTACGTGGCGAATAAACATCGTCAAGGCGATCTCTGGTTTGAAACGATCGGCAAACATGAAAGGGTCAGTCATTACGAAACACGCAAGATGTCCGGCGTAGGCTATACGAGTACTTATTACGGATTTATCGGCGGCGTAGATCATTTGTTCGCTGATAAAAATCTCCTTACGGGTGTAGCCGTCAGCTATCAGAAAGGCAATGCGAAATCTCGAGGTCCGATTACAAATACTAAGAACGAGTTTGAGACCTTTGGGGCTGAATTGTATGGCTATTGGTCACCGGGGCCGTTCTTGAACGTTGCCGGAGATATCGGTTACTACCGGAACAATGCTGATGTGACACAGCATCTTGGAGGAGCGGGGGGATTTGCTAAGGCTTCCGCTGATACTTCGACTAACATGATCACAGCCGCAATAAGAGCGGAGAATACCATCAAGACTCGGCTTGTTAATATCGTCCCGCATGCCGGCGTGAGATATATTCTTACCAACACTGACCGTTACTATTCCAAGCTAGACGGGCAGAAGGCTTTCAAGAACGATCCCCACACTACTTCAACGATTCAGTTTCCGCTCGGAGTAGGTTTCAGAGCCGATCTTATAACTAAAGGAGGTTGGAAACTTAGACCTCAGCTAAACACGTCGGTTGTCCTCCAAGCGGGGCATAGAAAGCAAAAGATTTTGTTCTCCACAATGGACGAAGCGGTTAACAGCCGTATTTACGGACAATTTACCGGTGCTTACGCGTTCTTAGCTTCTTTAGGGCTTCAAGCAGAAGAGAATAACGCTACCTTTGGACTGAGGTATTCAATTTCTGCGGCACAAGGCGGAAGAGTGGATCAGGCGCTGAAACTGGAGGCAATTTGGAGGTTCTGATCCTACCCATTCGATTTTTAAGTTTTTTTGGCTCTTAGGGCCACAGCCCCTCGACCTCGGGCAAGGGGATAGTTTAGAGGAAACTCACTCTTTGGAGAGGGTTTCCTCAGTTTTTCTCAATACTTTTTTCTGCTCCCAGAATGTTTAGTGCACAACATTTGGGTGATATGATAGTTAAAAGCTATCAGGACGGCGATTAAATTGAGCTTCTTGAATAACGTCGGAATTTTGAATTGCTGTATAACTTGTCGAGAGAGTGTTTTCGTAGGCCCCTAGGTGAAGCTGCTACCCATCAAGAACATTTCGAGAACATAGGTACTAATCTTGGATGCAGCTGGTTTGTTGATCTTTTGACGGGTCGGGAAAGAGAGAACGAAATGGGTCAGGCTAGAAATACGATTTTGATTGTGGATGACGTCGAGCTAAACAGAGATGTCCTGTCTATCATGTTCTCTCAAAGCCATGAGATCGAATTTGCCGAAAGCGGTCCTGAGGCGCTGGACATTCTCCGCAAGAAAAAAGAAGACATCTGTGCCATCCTTCTTGACTATGTCATGCCTGAGATGGACGGTTTAACCTTTTTGGAAGAGGCGATCAAAGAAGGATTAGTGGAGAGCATTCCTGTCTTTCTGATTACGGCATCCTTAGAGCATGACGTTGTGCATCGTGCTTATTCGCTGGGCGTGGCTGACTATATTCAGCGTCCGATTTCTCCGTACATCGCTCAGCGCCGTATAGAGAACATTATTGATTTATTTAAGACACGTGCAGCTTACAAGAAACTTCTTGAGATTAACAGAACGCTTTTAGAACGTCTGAGCGAAGTCGATGACTCCATTACCGACGTCCGAAATCCTTAATAACTATTGAAGAAACCAAGCGACCGGAGAAGATCCTCCGGTTATTGTTATTCATCGTAATCACCGGTTTCTCTTTCTAAATATTCCTTTTGACTGAGCGTGATCTGAGCATCGTTCTTCCACATGGCCACCCAGCCGTCCAGCATCCTGGAATCCTGGATGTCAACTTCCAGACGCCAGGTTCCGTCTTCTTTTTTAAGCAATTTCTGAGAAGTGTTGAAAGGCGTTTCCTCTAAGTTCTTTGCCGTGACATCGCTCTTGAACTCCAATATCCAGTGGACCCATTCTCCGTTGCTGTAATTAAAGTGACGGTCGTGAATGTAAGACTGGAGATCAAACTCTTCCGGGCGATGCGCATCAAAAGAGGTGACTTCAGCCTTTTTGAAACGATGAAGCGCCAGATGGACGACGTTGTCGAAATGATCGAACTGACAAATTAAGTAGAGTCGGACATCTTGCTGAACCAGGGCAAGAGGAGAGATAACGGCGCTCGTGGTTTTGCCGTTCATGTTGGTGTATTCGATTCTGAGTTTCTTTTCCGAATACAACGCTTCGGAGACCGCATCAAAGATTCTTGGAAGTACCTTGGAAGGCATTTGCGGAATTGAGGATGAAATGACGCAGACTTTATTGAGCCATTGATTTTCTTTGGCGTTTGAACCTTTTTCCTTGAGCATTTCGGAAGCCGCATCAAATAAGAATCCCAACGATTTGAGGACGGTTCCCGGAATCTGATACTTCATGTGCTCCTGCGCAATTCTCAGAAGCAGACATTCATTTGGTTTTAAGTGAATATTGTCGGTGATGGAATCCGTGCGTTCTCTTCGGTAACCGTAGGCATTTCCTCGGTCGTCGCGCACCAAACCGTATTTGCCGCAGTCATACATTTGCTTCAAGTAACGCTGCAGTGACCGCCTGCTGACATCAATGTCTGCGGATGCCAAAGAATTAAGAATGTCGTCCACCGAGACAAACCGTTTGCTCAGCGGTATTCGATTGAGAATCTCCAAAATGATCGATGCTTCTTCTTTTTTATCGTGTTTTCTTCCCATCCTTAGGCTCTCCAAGGTCAAATTTCTGTCGCAAGGCGCGTATTGATTTTTATTTTAATCGGTTTTACTGCGTCAATTTCTTTCGCTTCAAATGCAAAAATAACAACATAGAAGGAGAACAAAAATGCCTCGCAGAAGAACAAGTGTCTTTGAAAAAATGTTTAGTGACAACCGTCTTCGTTCTATTCCGGATTCAGAACAGCAGAGTACCTTGTGTGTTGAATATTGGACGTCCAAGATTTTGATCGAACTCTCCGGCTATAAATCGTTGGAACTCGATGATGTGCAGGAGATGGCAAATATCCGAGTGGTCAAGGCGTGGCAGCAGGAAATCGAAAACGACGTTTCGGAACTTTACGAACTTAAAGGAAAAGAAGAAGGCGACACTGAATTGCTTGACGATGCAGGAGACAGTGTTTTTCGTCGATACAAATCTGTGAAAACAGAGCTTAGAAAGCGCATCGACAATCCTCCAGTTTCCATGAAGAAGGTTTATCGCAACATTAAGAAAGAGATTGATTTGCACGGTTTCTACCCGAAAGGTTTTGCGGCTAATCTTGAACTCATCAAAGAAGCCTATGACCTTTCCGAAGATGAAGGTCTAGTCACCGCCTTCATCTTCTTCACTCTTGCCTATCGAAACTTGAGAAGAGCCCTGAACTCTTTCAGTTATTCCGACCGCGGCTTTTTCCTCGTGCTGGAGGTCATCGCAAAAACGTTGGGCCTGCCTTTGGAAAAGGTCCAAGAAATGCTCGGGCCGGATGGCAAACTTATCCGAATGGCAATCTTCGGCGTAGACAGAGAGTCTTCTAATATTGATTTCGAGGACTACTTTGAATCCAAATCCGGTATTTCCTTCTTTGATCTCTTCTTCGGGAAAATCGAAAAGAAGCAGCTTGTAAGTTCGATCCTCACTCCTTGCAACAAGTCTCGTCTCACGCTCGAAGACGTCAAGTATCTACCTGTGATTGACTCTTTAGTCGTTCCGTTTTTAAAGGGGATTAAAGATGAAGGCCCCAGAGGCGTCAATGTTCTTTTGTATGGTCCTCCTGGTTCCGGAAAGACGGAATTAGGAAAACTTTTGATTGAACAAGCCGGTAAAAAAGCCTACACATTAAAACTCGGAAGAGAGGAAAAGGTTTTGGCTTGCTGGGAACGAGCCTGCAAGTTAAGTCGGAACGACGCCGTCACGGCAATTCTGATTGATGAAGCGGATGACGTTTTCAACAGCGATCTGGTCCAAGGAACGACTGATCGTACAAACAAAGCGCGCATTAATACCGCACTCGAAAACACTAAAAAGCTGACCGTGTGGACAACGAACTCTCTGCGTTCTATGGATGCTGCCATTATCAGAAGATTTCATTTTGTCCTAAAGGTTGGTTATCCGCCTCGAGCTCAAATGGAGAAGCTCGCACAAGGAGCATTGGCCAAATCTTTGTCTGAAGAAAACATTAGTCGTCTGGTGAATACGGAAAATCTTTCTCCGGCACTTGTCGCTCAAGTCGGAGAGATCGTGGACAACCTCCAAGGTAATAAAGTTAAGTTTCCGGAAGACTCTTTGATGGCTCTTCTCGAAGATATTCTCAAAGCACAAGGTTTTGGAAAACTGGCTGCCGCGACGAAGAAAATCGGAAAGTTCGACCCTGCTTTAAGCAACTCCGATACAGATCTGGAAGCTTTATCGAAAGGCCTCAAAGAAGCGGGCGCCGGAAGGTTATGTCTTTACGGTCCTCCGGGCACGGGCAAGACAGAATTTTGTCATTGGCTCGCAAAGAAGCTTGAACGCCCTCTCATCATGAAAAAAGCGTCGGATCTTCTGAACTGCTATGTCGGCGGTACAGAACACAATATCGCCGCTGCCTTTGAAGAAGCAAAAAGAGAAAATGCCGTTCTACTCTTTGATGAAATTGATTCTTTCCTTCAAGATCGAAGAACCGCGAATCATTCCTGGGAAGTTACGCAAGTCAACGAATTTTTGACTCAGATGGAGTCTTATGAAGGCTACCTTGTGGCAACAACGAACCTTTTGGATCTGATGGATAACGCTTGTCTGAGAAGATTCGACTTGAAGGCCAAACTCGAATACATGACTGATGATCAGGCAGAAGAAATGTACAGAAGACTGGCTCAGAAGTGGAAATTCTCTGTCGGAAACGAAGTGAACAATCTGCGGAAGATCAGAAATCTTTCCCCGGGAGATTTTGCGGCTATCGACAGAAGACTTCGTTTTACCAAAGCTGTTTCCGGAGAAAAGATTGTCGACATGCTGAAAGTTGAAACTCAACTGAAGGAAGGCCAGATGTCTTCTTCCAGAAGAACCATCGGATTCCTGGATAACTAATGAAATTAAGCTATGGCCGCTTTGAAAAAATAAAGCGGCCATTAGCTTGGCCGCAAAAAACTCCCGAGGAGAGGCGGGAGTTCAAAAATAGTTTGACAATTTTTAGGAATGATTAAGGTACAGCCATATCAAAGCGTTTGTCTTCTGCGTTCTTGTGGCACTGACGGCAGTAGAGAACGCTTTGTTCGTGTTCTTTATGGCAAAGTGTGCAGCGAAGCTGTCCGGCATGAGAATCATGCGGGTTTAAAGCTACTTTCTTTGCGGCAGAAGCAGCAGCTAAGTCCTGGTAGTTATGGCATTTCATACAAGCCTTGGACTTGGCAGCGGCAACCGGAGCGGAAGAGTTGTGACACTGTTCGCAAGTCACGCCTTTTTGCATGTGCTTTGCCATGGTGGGAGCAGCCTGAGCAGTACAGAAGGCGCCGGCTAACAGAATTGCTGCGGTGGTAATGAGGCGGTTAAATTTCATTTTTTTCTTCCGTTTTTAGACCCGGACCCTACGGTCCGGGCTTCTCTAGAAGTTACTTACCGGCTTTGACATCGGCAAGAGCGTTGTCAGCAGCTAAGCGGCCGCTGGTCATAGCGAACGAAGAGGCAGAGCCTTCGCAGCGGAGGTCGTAAGAAGAGTCATACAAACCGCCGATATCCTGACCGACGACATAGAGGTTGTCGATCACGTCGCCCTGCGGATTCAGAGCCTGGAACTTCGGATTGACAGTGACGCCGCCCAAAGTTAGGAAGAATGCGCGGATGCCTTTCAGAGCATAGTACGGACCTTTTTCCATATTGAAAGTTGCAAGGTGTTCAGGCAGACGGCCGAATTCCGGATCTTTACCAGCTTTAGCGTATTCGTTCACCTTGTTCATTGTTTCTTTCAGGTTGGAAGCAGGTACGCCGATCTGTGCAGCTAGGTCGTCGATTGTGTCAGCCTTGAAAGCCCAACCTCTCTGCTGACCGATTTCGAAAGTCTTCGGAAGAGCCTTCAGAGGAACGCCGGCAAGAACGATGGCGTTGAACGGAAGCAAAGCGCCCTTGTTAACCAACTGATCATATTTCTGCTGGTCGATGATGTTGTACATTACGCCGCCGGCACTTGTCATGGCATTGTAGACATCAACGAAAACAGCACCACGGGATTCGTTGAAGAAGCGTTTGCCGTGCTGATCAACCCAGAGCCAGGGCTGAGCCAAAGCGCAGCGGCCTTGCTTGAGTTCATCAGCGCCCATGAACTGGTTGATCGGGGGTAGGTCGGCGAGGTACGGAGCGTTACCTGCAATGGTATGCATACCTTTAACGCCTGCACCGACTAACTGAGCCATTTGGATGCCGTCACCCGTACGGCCGTCACCGTTCTTACCGTCGGTTACAGGACCGCGGTACCAAACCGGTTCAAACATACCTAGAGCAGAGGAGTCGTTCACGTACTTGGCGAGCATTTCTTTATTGGATTCGAAACCGCCGGTAGCGATAATGACTTTCTTGGCCTTGACGATGACTTTTTCGCCTTCGCCGTCGACAGCTTCAACACCTACCACTTTACCGTTTTCAACGATCAGTTTCTTGGCCGGGGTTTCGGTGAGGATTGTGCCGCCTTTGGCGCGAACTTCCTTAGCGAAGCGCTGGATGATGCCGGCAGCACCGCCTTTGAACAAGTGCCATGTCATCAGGGATTCATCTTTCGGATACATGGTGCGGATGCCGCGCATCTGAGCGCCTTTGTCCATAACCCAGTCAATGGTCTTTCCGGATTCTTCAATCAGAACACGAAGGACGTGCGGGTCAGCGCGATAGTGATGGTACTGCAGAGCGGCAGTAAGAACCTGGTCAACGGTGGTGTTGATGTTGTGTTCCTTCTGATAACGGGTGCCGACGCCAAGACTTCCTTCAGGGAAGTTTCCGCCGCCGCCCAGGGCAGCTTCTTTTTCGAGGACGATCGGTTTAGCGCCTTGGTCAACTGCGCTCTGAGCTGCTGCCAAACCGGACAGGCCGCCCCCGATGATAACGAGGTCGGTCTCATAAACCTGCGTTGCGAATGTAGGAAGCGAGAAAGTGGTGAGTAAAGAGGCTGCGATAGCAGATGTAAGCAGACTTCTACGAAGCATCGTAATTCTCCTTGTTTTGTGGTTATTAAGTGGTGTACCGCTTGGTGTTTCTAGGAGTATCTTAAGCGTGCCTTATGGAGATATACTTTGCGCAAGTTGCACTCCTATCTTTGCATTGTTGACAAAGGGTTATCAC
>CEAI01007007.1_pt1 | contig 35928 bp, 24 predicted proteins | sample 557641 | NCBI WGS metagenome assembly CEAI01 (sample SAMEA3182100, study PRJEB8094) | gut metagenome | biome: human; feature: gut; material: Stool; isolation source: human stools | place: Canada | collected 2012-06-20
CACCATCACTTGATTCCTATGAACGAGGAAGCTATCAAGAAAGGGATGGAGTTAATCCGTGAGGTTTAATAAATTAAAAATTGAGAATTGAGAATTAAGAAATAATTGCTCGCCAAGTAAAGGATGCAACATATTTTTCAATTCTCAATTCTCAATTCTCAATTAAAGTAAGTATCTTTGCCTCCAATTATGAGACGAATCTTACTATTATATATATTACTTTCCGTTATAGGTTTGACGACTGTTCACGCACAGTTCGATAATGGTCGCCAGAGAGTAGACGAAAACGGATACGACCAATACGGAAATCAGGTAGACCCTGCCATGATTCCGGACAGATTGGATAGTGCAAATGTCGAAGTACAGGGATTGCCTCCAAAGTTGTATATGTGGCGTATCAAGAACCAGTTGGGCGACCGGACTATCATCCCGGCAGATACAGCCTTTCATCATTTCCAGAATTCAAACCTGACTGAAGGACTTACCGGACATTATAATTATCTGGCCAATATGGGTTCTCCCCGTATGTCACGCATCTTCTTTGACCGCCGTGACCCAGAGCCGACTATTTTCATGGAGCCTTTCTCCAGTTTCTTCATTCGTCCTACGGAATTTAATTTCACTAACAGTAACGTACCTTATACGAATCTGACGTATCACAAAGCCGGTAATAAAGTGAATGGGGAAGAGCGTTTCAAATCTTACTTCTCTGTCAATGTAAACAAGAAACTGGCTTTCGGATTTAATGTAGACTACCTATACGGACGAGGATATTACAATAATCAGAATACGGCGTACTTTAATGCAGCAGTTTTCGGTAGCTATATCGGCGACAAATATCAGATGCAGGCTATATACAGCAATAATTACCTGAAAACAAATGAAAACGGAGGTATTGAGGACGACCGCTATATCACTGCACCGGAAGAAATGGCGCAAGGTCAAAGAGAATATGAATCAACCAATATTCCTACCGTACTAAGTGCAACGACCAACCGCAACCATGACTTTTATGTCTTCCTGACCCAACGATATAATCTCGGATTCAGTCGTGACATACCACAGGCTGAAAATGACACCACTCCCGTCAAACAGGAGTTTGTCCCCGTTACCAGTTTTATACACACCATCCAAGTGGAACGGGCACGGCATAGCTTTAATTCTAATGACGACATGCGTGAAAAAAATTATTATCAGAATACTTACTTTGATACGGATAATCCTAATGTCAGAGACAGTACCACCTACGTCGGAATCAAAAACACCATAGGTATTGCGTTACTTGAGGGATTCAATAAATATGCCAAAGCCGGATTGACTGCATTTGCTTCCTATAAAATCAGCAAGTATACACTGATGAATATGGAAGGAAATCCGTTGCCTGATAAATACAACGAAAATGAAATATTTGTTGGAGGCGAATTATCCAAACGTGAAGGGAATGTGCTTCATTACCACGCTATCGGTGAAGTGGGATTGGCAGGAAAAGCAATCGGACAATTCAATGTAAAAGGAGATATTGACCTGAACTTCCCGTTGTGGAAAGACACCGTCAGTCTTATAGCCCGTGGTGAAGTCAGCAATAAACTTGCTCCTTTCTATATGCGCCATTATCATTCCAAGCATTTCATGTGGGACGACGATATGGACAAGGAATTCCGTACCCGTATTGAAGGGGAATTGAGCATTGCACGTTGGAGGACACGCCTGAAAGCAGGAGTTGAAAATATCAAGAACTATACTTACTTCAACCAGGAAGCAAAACCGGAACAGAACAGCGGAAGTATACAGGTATTATCTGCTAGCCTTAATCAGGACTTCAAGCTAGGAATCTTCCATCTGGACAATGAGGTGACCTGGCAGAAATCCAGTGACCAGACTGTACTTCCTTTACCTGATCTCTCGCTATATCATAACTTCTATATGCAGTTCAAACTGGCGAAGAAAGTACTTAGTGTGCAATTGGGAGCCGACGTGCGTTATTTCAGCAAATACAATGCACCTGCCTATATGCCGGCCATTCAGAATTTCCACCTGCAACCGACAGACGATCAGGTACAGATAGGAGGTTATCCGATTGTGAATGTATATGCAAACTTACATTTAAAGCGTACACGTTTCTATGTAATGATGTATCACGTGAACCAGGGCATGAGCAGTCCGAATTACTTTCTGTCTCCTCACTACCCCATCAACCCACGTGTGCTGAAATTCGGTCTTTCATGGAATTTCTATGATTAACAAAAACTATACGACTTATGGTATCACGCCCCAAATTGAGACTGTTCAGATATTTAGTGCCAGTGATTATTGTATTGGCATTTATCTTCTCTTTCCGTCAATGCGGTAAGCAAGAAAAACCTGCGGGACATCCGCGTGATTATGCTGCCATTGCCAAGGAGGGTATCATACGTGTAGCTACCGAATATAATTCCATCAGTTTTTATGTAGACAGTGACACCGTTTCCGGTTTTCATTACGAACTGATACAGGCATTCGCCCGGGACAAAGGACTCAAAACCGAAATAACACCTATTATGAGTTTCGAAGAGCGGTTGGAAGGATTAAGCGAGGGACGTTATGACGTGATTGCTTATGGCATATTAGCCACCAGCAAGTTAAAAGACTCTCTGCTTCTCACCTCTCCCATTTTCCTCAACAAGCAAGTGCTGGTGCAACGCAAAGAAATTGGAGAGAATGATTCACTCTATATCCGCACCCAACTGGATTTAGCCCAGCGAACACTTCATGTCGTAAAAGGCTCCCCCTCTATTTTGCGTATTCAGAATCTAGGCAATGAGATCGGAGATACTATCTACATCAAGGAGATTGATAAATACGGTTCCGAACAATTGATATCAATGGTAGCGCATGGAGACATCGACTATGCCGTTTGCGACGAAAGTATCGCACTGGCGGCAGCAGATTCGTTGCCGCAAATAGATATTAATACAGCCATCAGCTTCACGCAGTTCTACTCATGGGCAGTCAGCAAACAATCACCCGTTTTACTCGATAGTTTGAATACATGGCTGGATAAATTCCAAAAAGAGAAAGAATACCAGAAGATTTATAAAAAATACTATGACAAAGAATAACCTCATCACTTTACAGGTCAGAAGAAAACAATCAAAAACAGAATGTAAGATGGATATATTCATGTCTATTTCCAGAAATAAACTCCCAAAGACTTGACTTTCGCTTTCGAATGTCGTATCTTTACAGAGTTAATGATAAAGTAGTTTCAATTAAACTACACGCAAAGGAGGGAATCGCGATTCTCTCCTTTCTTTTTATCCATCCGGGAAAAACCTCTCCCCGCCCCGGCTTTTCTTTTCGCTTAGCCTGGTGGTTACGGTTCTTCAGCCGGAGGATCAGCAGTGTTCACCTTACTTCTTACCGAAATGGAGTATATATCCGCCCCCAACGGACGTTCTGTTTGCCAGAAACAGAGCCTCTGTTCAGGTAAAACAGAGCCTCTATTGAAATAAAACGTAATGTCTGTTTTACCACTGTCTCTGCTAAGTTAATAATCAATAAAGTTGCTCTTGACAAAAAATAGCTTTATCTTTGGGGTTTGTTTAAGCAGACACAATAGGTATATATTATGAGTGAAAAGATTATCAAATGGGGCTTCATTGGTTGTGGAGAAGTAACCAAGACCAAAAGCGGTCCCGCTTTCCAGAAAGTAGAACATTCGGAAGTCGTAGCCGTGATGAGTCGTGACGGTGCGAAAGCGAAAGCGTATGCCAAAGAGAGAGGAATCAAAAAATGGTATGACGATGCACAAGAACTGATCGATGATCCGGAAGTAAATGCCATCTACATTGCCACTCCTCCTTCCTCACATGCTACGTATGCCATTATGTCCATGAAAGCAGGCAAACCTGCCTATATTGAGAAACCAATGGCTGTGACGTACGAAGAATGCACGCGCATCAACCGCATATCCAATGAAACGGGAGTTCCCTGTTTCGTTGCTTACTATCGCCGTTATCTCCCCTATTTCCAGAAAGTAAAGGAACTGGTAGAGAACGGTACTATCGGTAATATTATCAATGTGCAAATTCGTTTTGCCCAGCCGCCACGCGATCTGGATTACAATCGTGACAACCTTCCCTGGCGTGTGCAGGCTGACATTGCCGGAGGTGGCTACTTCTACGACCTTGCTCCGCATCAAATTGATTTGTTGCAGGATATGTTCGGTTGTATCCTCGAAGCAAGCGGTTATAAGAGCAATCGGGGTGGACTTTATCCTGCTGAAGATACATTAAGCGCCTGTTTCCAATTTGATAGCGGATTGGTTGGTAGCGGTTCCTGGTGTTTCGTAGCCCATGACTCTGCCCGCGAAGACCGTATTGAAATTATCGGTGACAAGGGAATGATTTGTTTCTCTGTCTTTACTTATGAGCCTATCGGCTTACATACCGAAAAAGGACGGGAAGAAATCTGTATCGGTAACCCGGAACATGTGCAACAACCTCTTATTCAGGCAGTGGTCGATCACTTGTTAGGTAAGTCCGTTTGCTCCTGCGACGGAGAAAGTGCAACGCTCACTAACTGGGTAATGGACAAGATATTAGGTAAACTATAACCCGAAAAAAAGCAAAAAAAAGTATCATTTTCTTGCGAAGTTTACTGATACTGTTAAAAAATTAATAGGAATATTCCATTGTATATTGTTAGTTTTTTCTATCTTTGTAAAAAGAAGCAAAGGGAAAATGAAACTAACAATATATTTTTTGTGCCATGACTAGAGAAGACTTAATGCGGAAAGCAATCGAGCTCTCCAAAGAAAATGTTGAAAATGGTGGAGGTCCTTTCGGTGCTGTGATTGCCACGAAAGAGGGGGAAATAGTTGCAACAGGAGTAAATCGTGTTACGGCATCTTGTGACCCCACTGCTCATGCCGAAGTGAGTGCGATACGTGCCGCAGCTGCCAAACTCGGTACTTTTAATCTTAGCGGATACGAAATCTATACTTCCTGCGAACCTTGTCCCATGTGTCTCGGTGCGATTTACTGGGCGCGATTGGATAAAATGTACTATGGAAACAATAAGACCGATGCCAAGAATATTGGCTTCGACGACTCTTTTATCTATGACGAACTGGAACTGAAGCCTGAAGACAGAAAGCTTCCTTCCGAAATCTTATTGCATAATGAAGCCCTTACTGCCTTCAAAGCCTGGGCGGCCAAAGAAGACAGAGTAGAATATTAAAAAACCTCTCACTATTATTAACCTATTAATTACCCCTCAAATGAAAAGAAAAAGCCTTTTATTTGTTATGGCATCAGTATGCCTGTTCAGTTGTCAACAGCAAGAAGAACTGCAAGATCCCAGTAAAGAAGTGATCGACTTTTCTACTTCTATTGACCAAAGTATCAACAATGCTCTTACTCGTAACAGCAGTAGTTTGACACTTCCGTTAAAGAACAATTTCGCTGCCGGAGATGTCATCTCAATGTCCGTTGCCGAGCAGGATTATCATCCATTTGCCATAGGTATGGATAGCCAGACCTGGAACGAGGCAGGCACCGATTCGGAAACGGTTACTTTCTATGCTCATTATCCTGAATTGACCGACGAAGCAGCTACTACCAGATCATTGAGCAGCCGCTATCGTGAAATCAAGGGTGGCTTAGAATATTTGTTCGGTACAGCCCAAGCCAACAAAGGTTCTAAGAATGTTGCTCTTGCATTCAAGAGAATGACAACGCCCGTCGTTCTGCTCGACGAGAACAACCAGCCGTACGAAGGTAGAGCAATCGTTAAACTGTTCTTGAAGAACAAAGGTGTACAGGACTTGTTCAGCGGCAAAATCGAAGCTGACCCCAATGCAAAACCGGAATACATTGATATTCGGAAAGTATCTGAAGGTATCTTGACTAACTTGATTCCACAGATCATCAAAGCCGGCGAGAAAATAGGAACGGTTATCCTGGAGGACGGTAAAGAAGAACCTATCATCGCAGAGGAGGACATTACCATAGAAGCCGGAACTCCTGTTGCGGTAAAAATGTACGCAAGACGCGGAATCATTGACGAACGAACTCCACTATTCAGATAAGACTAAAGAATAAAAAGTGATACTAATAAAAATCCCCGGAACCGCTGTAGACACTCAGCATTCCAGGGATTTTTTACACACAAAAGTTATTATTGAAATTGAAAACTGTCTTTTTTAGGTTAGAAACGCATACCTAAAGTAAGAACCACTTTATGGTTGTTGTTCGTCACTTTCGTTCCAGGTAAATCTAAACTATCAAAAGCATAGAATGTTTCTTTATAAGTATTATACATATATGCCATGTCTACATAGAAACTTTCACCACGATAGCCACAACCCAATGTATAATTATTAGTAGCACCCGGATTAGAAAATTCCGTATCAGTACGCATTGAATTTACAGGAAGATACTTAAAAGCATCTGATTTCAAAGGAGCAGTAATATGATTATATCCTAAACGGAATGCAAATTCCGGTGCTAACTTAAATTCAGCTCCAACACGAAGTGTATGAACTGCTTTCATCATTGCTTTAATGTCTTCTGTCTGACCTAATTCATATCCGTCCGGATCTTTCATTTTAGCTGAAGTACGGTCTGAATATTCATACTCAACTCCCAATGCTACAGAAGAACCAATAGTATATCCCATACTTGCATTAAACTTCCACGGAGTAATTAACTTATATTCATATTCTCCTTCAGTATCATTTCCACGAGCATCATAAGGTTTGGTAATATCATTTAAATCTTCACTCAAGTCGAAACGAAGATAAGCAGTATTCCGCTCCTTTAAACTAAAAAAAGTCGGAGTATGTACAGCAGCACCAATACGGAATGAGGATGACTCAAAAGGACGAAGAATAAAACCAAGTTTAAAATCAACTCCACTACCATCTACCCAAAAGTCATTTCCCAACGTATATCCTCCATGACCATTTCCGTCCTTATCAGTAAAGTCTTCATTATATTCACTAGTCCTGTCATAGTTTACACTATAAAGTCCTAATGTTGCTCCAACATAAAAACGATCATAAAAATTCAGTGCACCATTCAAATCAAAAGAATGGATACCTCCACTTTCTTTCGAACGATAAGACTGGCTCACAGCATCTCCTGCCTGAAAATAGGGTTCATATCCCTCAAAAGGAGGATCTGCATCCGGATTCTCCGGATCTACTTTCCCATAAACAGGATTCACTAAATGTGCATTATATCCCATAATACCCAACCAAGGCAATTCAGGATTCTGAAAAGCATCATCGCTCCTCAAAGCAGCTTCCGTGAACGGATCAAAGTCTCCGTATGAATCAAAGTTCACCATATTAGCCATCTGAACTGTTTGAGAAGTATTGAATACTCCACTCACCAGCATACTTCTATTGAAGGACTTCATTTTGCGATAATTGAAACCAAAGTTGGCAAATCTCAAAGCAGTTGTATTTCCTATTTTTGTAGAGAATACAAATCCGGCATTATCGAATGAACCATGGAACTTGTCAAGACTCGCTCCATTAGCTTTTGTTCCTGTATTATCAAAGCCAAACGACACCATAACATCATTACTGCGATAAATTCCGATACCGGCAGGATTGGTTCCCATAGTGGTTATATCTCCACCTAAAGCTCCCATGGCACCGCCCATACCTACAAAGCGGGCAGTTCCATTTAAATCACTTCCCATCCATCGATTTGCATCATAGATAGTTGTTTGAGCATTTAGAAATCCTACACTTATCAAAAGAATACAAACCGCTAATATTCTATTACTTTTCATAATCAATCTCTTTTGAAATTATAAACTATCTTCTATAGCTACCACCAGAACTACGTGAAGAACCACCACCGCCGCTACTACGTGAAGAACTGCCACTGCTGCCAGAACTACGAGAATAACTACCGCTACTACCTGATGAATAGCTACTTCCACTACTTCTTGAATAACTACCTGAATTAGAAGAGCGGGATGATGATCTGTCAGGCGTATAACTTCTTGATGGAGAAGTGGAACTTCCACGTGAATAGCTACTACTGCTACGGCTACTATTTGTTCCGGAACTTCGTGTCGAACTATTACTTCTATTATAAGAGGAACCAGAATTGCGTGTACTAGTACCAGAAGTACGTGTACTGCTTGGACGTGTATACGTTTCTGTATTTCTACGAGAGTATGAACTTCCTGAACGAACAGAGCTATTGCTACCGCTACGAGTATAATCGCGAGTACCTACAACTCTGCTATTTGTACCTGTACTACCTGAACGGCGAACACTTTGTCCAACAGAAGAATTAGCTGGTCTGGTAGTTGATGAACCGACACCTCTTCTGTAAGAAGTAGAATTATAATTTCTCGAACCAGAATAATAGGAACGATTATTACCATTAATCACACTACGTCCGGCATAATAAGGTCTTCCACCTCCGCCCCAGCCCCAGCTAGGACCACCGTGCCAGTGGTGATGATGTCCCCAATATCCGCCGCCATACCAGCCACCCCAGTAGCCGCCACCCCAATAACCGGGGTAATATCCCCAAGAGTAGTAAGGACGATTCCATCCCCAGCCATAGTTCCATCCCCAGCCGTAAGAGCCATAACGCCAATCCCACCAAAGCGGGTTACTGAACGTCGGGAATGCATAAGCATACATACCATCGGTATATACGTTCCAATCCCATGAGTTCGGACCGTAAACTACATCCCAGTACAACGGACTGCTGATACTGATAGCAAAACGCGGATTGCGGAAACGGATGATACGTTCAGCGTATTCATAGTCGTCTGTTGTACCATTGAATTCGCCCGTCACCCATTCTCCGTCCAAATCCGGATTAGATTTTTCTTTTATATATAAGGTATCATTATCCATTACGAATTCATTTTCACGTGCATCGTAACGGCGGTTATATTCATCCACATCCCGTGTTCTTCCCTTACGGTCCTGAACAACCACTGTAGTACCCGGTGAAGTATAGATGTTAGTCGTCACCTGTTTCTTCGGTTCCTTCTTAACTGGAGTTTCTTTCTTCTCCTGTTTGTCTTTGGAAGGTACGAAGTAAAGGTCGTCATCAACGCTTTGTGCAAAGATACCTATCGGAAGGCACAAGGCAAATAGCAAGAAATAAACAATCTTTTTCATATCATCTCGGTTTATGTAATTACTTAAACTTATTCACGTTACAAAGATAAGGAAGAGATTTTTCGTCCGGGGGAGATTTTCCCCAAAGGATAATAGGGAAATCCCTATTTCTAACTATCTTTGTAGAAGATACAACGCTCACCGGCATAAAGTTCAGGCAAACTTGACTTTCTATACCCGGATTGCTGTATCTTTGCACATTATTCACCAGCATTAAAAACAACTATGAAGTATTTTGAGTTCACATTCCGCACCCAGCCTTGTACCGAAACCGTCAATGACGTACTGGCTGCCATACTGGGTGAAGTCGGATTTGAAAGTTTTGTTGAGTGTGAAGGCGGACTGACCGCATATATCCAACAGACATTGTGTGATGAAAACGCCATCAAGATTGCCATCAACGAGTTCCCCCTACCCGATACGGATATTACTTATACATATACCGAAGCGGAAGACAAGGACTGGAACGAGGAATGGGAAAAGAATTTCTTCCAACCTATCATTATCGGAAACCGATGTGTGATCCACAGCACTTTCCACCAAGATGTCCCCAAAGCGGAATATGACATCGTCATCAATCCTCAAATGGCCTTCGGAACAGGACACCACGAGACTACCAGCCTCATCATTGAAGAATTATTGGACAGCGAACTGAAAGATAAATCCCTGCTCGATATGGGCTGCGGAACTTCGATTCTTGCCATCCTCGCACGTATGCGGGGCGCACGTCCCTGTACGGCCATCGACATTGATGAATGGTGTGTACGAAACTCCATCGAAAACATCGAATTGAACCACATAGACAATATTGCCGTATCAGAAGGAGATGCCTCGTCGCTTGCAGGAAAAGGACCTTTCGACGTTATCATCGCCAACATCAACCGGAATATATTACTGAATGATATGAAGCAATATGTTGCCTGTATGCATACGAATTCCGAACTCTATATGAGTGGATTTTATGTAGACGACATTGCCGCCATTCGCGAAGAAGCGGAGAAGAACGAACTGACTTTCGTTCATTATAAAGAGAAGAATCGTTGGGCAGAAGTGAAATTTATTTATAAAGGATAAGAGCCAACAAATATCTTTAAAAGAGAAAGCTCCCTTATCATTAAAAGATATAAGGAAGCAAGCAAAAATCGCAGTCGATATACGCTATAAACAAGCGTAAGGCTCCAGATTAATGCAGAAAAAAATAGTGACGGTATACGCGTGGGATAGTGACGCTATCCATAGCATATACCGTCACTATTTGCATTGGATAGCGTCACTATCTTATAAAGAGAAACAAAGTCGTTACGCGAACTCTTTTTTGACCTGTTGGCACCATGCTTTGATTTTCTTTTCCGCCTGTTCGGACTGATTATCCAAATCGACAACCAACCCGCACCACTGCTCGCCACGTAAAGCCTTGGAACGTTCGAAAGTGTAACCTTCGGAAGAAGTAAAACCGACCAAGGTAGCCTCATCCCCCTCAAAGACTTCTGCCAGCAAACCGATTCCATCTGCAAAATTTTCCGGATAGCGTATCTGATCTCCCAAACCGAAGATAGCAACCTTCTTACCTTTCAAATTCATTGTCCGGAGTTCTGGCAACAGTTCGTCCCAATAAGTAGGAAGTTCCCCGTCAAACCAGGTGGAAGCACCCACAATGAAGCAGTCATAAGCAGCAAAATCATTCTGCCAGGCCTGCTCGATAGGCACTACTTCTATCTTGTCTTCACCAAACTCTTTCTGTATTTTCTCTGCCACCCAACTCGTTCTTTCGGCTTTGGTAGCATAAAACAAACCTATCTTTTTCATCATTCTTATCTTTTAATATTCCAATAATTTCCGTGCAGCTTCGTATATCTTAGCTTCGTCCGGCAAAATTTCTTTTTCCAGTATCGGATTGAAACCGACGGGAGTAAACGTAGAACCGACACGCTGCACCGGTCCGTCGAGATAACGGAACATTTCCTCACCAATCATTGCTGCAAGCTCCGCACCAAAACCGGAGAATACTTTATCTTCATGTACAACCAATGCTTTGCTAGTCTTCTTGACCGATTCAAAGATTGCCTCTTTATCCAGCGGAATCAGAGAACGAATATCGATCACTTCTACTTTCCAACCACCCTCTTTCTCCAATCGTTCGGCGGCATGCAGACAGAAATGGGTCGTATTTCCATAGGTGATAATACTCAAATCCGTACCCTCACGGCGGATACGTGCTTTTCCGAAAGGTACTTCAAAGTCTTCCGGCACCACAGTGGCGGCTTCTACCGAATTATACAATGCTTTCGGTTCGAGGAACAAAGTAAATCCCTTGGATCGCATACTGGTACGTAACAATCCGGCTGCATCATCGGCAAAAGAAGGGCAGACAATTCGTGCTCCCGGCAATGTAGTCAAAGCTCCTTCTATATTTTGAGAGTGATACAACCCTCCACCGATATAACCTCCGGAAGCCAACCGCAGCGTTATATTCGGGGCAAACTTACCATTGCTGCGCCAATACTCATGCGTACATTCTACATATTGTTCTACGGCAGGCCAGAAGTAATCGGCAAACTCCGCTCCCTCTATCACGACATGGATTTTAGGATCAAAGCGGCTCATTCCATTGGCAGTGCCTACAATATAATCTTCGGCAATCGGCGCACTGAACACACGGGCTTCTCCGAATTCCTGCTGCATCCCTTTGGTGACATTAAACACACCGCCTTTCTCTCTGTTTGCTACGTCCTGTCCCCAGATAAACGTATCGGGATTGTAGCGGAATTCGGCTTTCAATGTCTCGTTAATGGCATTTACCAGAAAGGTCTTTTCGCCCTCTGCTTCATGAGTACCTTCTTTGTACTTCTGGGGTTGATAAGGTTCGGGCATCACAAAATCGTAGATACTCTTAGGATCAGGATCGGGAGCAGCCAACGCTTTTCGGTTGGCAGCCGACAGTTCTTTCTTTGCGTCAGCTTCGATCTGCTGCAATTCTTCCTCCGTCAGGCGTTTGTAACGCAACAACATCCGGCGGAATTTCATTAGCGGATCGGCATCTTTTACGTATTCCAGTTCGTTCTCATCCCGGTACAGGGTATGTTTATCCGAGTTGGAATGGGAGCCGATACGAACACAGTTGGCCTGCACAATCACCGGGTTACGGGTTTCCCTTGCATATTCGTGAGCTTCGGTCATGGCATTCATCGAGTCGAACACATCTTTTCCATTGCAATAGATGATTTTCAGATTCTTGAAACCAGAGAAGTTCTCGGCAACTTTGCGATTGGCCGTCTGTTCCGATTTAGGGACAGAGATTCCATATCCGTTGTCCTGTATCACAAAAATGACAGGAAGACGTTCAAGGCTGGCGCCATTGATAGCCTCATATACAAATCCTTCGGAAGTAGCAGATTCTCCGTGAGAAGTGATGGCGACTCCTTTGTGTCCATAATATACCATCGCTCTGGCTACACCGGCCGCATGAAGGTCATGCGTTCCCGTAGCGGAAGAGATATTTTCGATGTGCCATTCCGGTTTGGCGAAATGGTTCGACATGTGACGTCCGCCGCTGCCCGGGTCTGTCGCTTTCGAGATACCATTCAGGATGATTTCTTCCGGAGTCATTCCGGCAGAAAGTACAGTCAGCATATCGCGGTAGTAAGGAAACAGGAAGTCTTCGCCCAAAGTGAATACCTGACCGATGGCAAGCTGAATACCATCATGCCCCGCGTAAGGAGCATGATAAGACCAACCCAAAGATTGTAGCAGGTATGACGGTGCTTTTTCATCCAAAGCACGCCCCAATGTCATCAGATGATACCACTTTTTCAGGGTTTCTACATCTGTCGTTTTTATATCATATTTCTTTTTCATAGTGAATGAAGTTCTTAATGAGTGAAACAATCAGTTATCAGCCTTGCCAGTTTTCGAGGTAGTCGGCTATAAAGTGGAGGAAGTTACCTCCCAACATTCCGTCTACTACCCGATGGTCGTAAGACAAAGACAGATACATTTTATGGCGGATGGCAATCGTATCGCCTTCCGGTGTTTCTATCACAGCAGGTTTCTTTTCAATATATCCTACTCCCAAAATAGCAACCTGCGGCTGATTAATTATCGGTGTACCGAACAGGCTCTTGAACGTTCCGAAATTGGTAATGGTAAATGTACCGCCATCAATATCTTCCGGCATTAATTTATTATCCCTTGCTTTCAGGGCTAAAGAGTCAATGGCAACTGCCAGGCCATTCAGATTCAAATGGTCGGCATCATGCACCACAGGCACAATCAGATTTCCATCATTCAGAGAGACAGCAATACCTACATTGATATGTTTCTTAAAAAGGATATTATATCCGTCTACTGACACATTCACTTGAGGATAGGCTGCCAATGCTTTCGCTACGGCCTCGGTTATCACAGGCATATAAGTCAACTTCACTCCTTCGCGACGGAAGAAAGCATCTTTGTTCTTTTCACGCCAACGCACCAGCTTGGTGACGTCTACTTCTACCACATTGGTTACATGAGGAGATACTTTCTTAGACATAACCATGTGGTCGGCAATAATCCGGCGGACACGATCCATCTCTTTCACTTCAACTCCAGGCATGGCAACAGGAGCAGACGATTTGGATGAAGTAGCAGCCGACTGTGCAGCAGGGGCAGATGCAACCGGAGACGTTTTCGGAGTTATCGGTTCGGGAGCAACAGCCACCGATGGTTTGCTTGCAGCCGGAGCAACAACAGCAGAGGCCGGTTTCGGTTCAGCCATATCTCCTCTTTTCTTCTTTTCAATATAGTCTTTTATATCTTTCTTACTCAATCGCCCTTCATAACCTGTACCTTGTATAGCATCCAACTCTTCTTTCGGAATCTTAGCTTCCCGCGCCAACTGAATCACAACAGGAGAATACCAACGTTCTTCCTCAACAGCAACGGGTTTGGATGTATCAATGGGGGTTGATGCAGTATTCACTGATTGATTCTTAGCAATGTCTGCAGCTAATTGTGATGTTCCGGAAACATCAGCGGCAACCTGACTGGCATCAGCTCCTTGGTTTGCGGCACCTTCGCTTACCGGCTCCGTACCGGATGATTCTTCGCCATCCAAATCAATAATAGCGACGACTGTTCCTACAGCTACCGTGTCACCTTCCTTATATAAAATCTCCACCACTTTTCCCGCTACGGGAGAAGGAATTTCCGCACTTACTTTAGCAGTATTCACTTCAAAAAGCACATCGTCTTCCTGAATCATGTCACCCACCTTTACAGACCAAGAGACAATGGTCCCTTCGGTTATACTCTCGCCCAACTTAGGCATTTTTATTTCGAATTTTGACATAGACAATAATTTTATTATTCAACCTTAGATATATTACAACAATGGGCTGAAATAGAAAGTTTTAAGTTAAGTAAATTTTAACCGGAGGCCAATCGGTACAACCAAGCATCAACGGCTATATATCCACTCTTTCTGAATATATTTCTCTTCCCGGAGCTGATTGACAGCTCCTATCTCCTCCTTAGTGAAAGCACTGACAGATTGCGACTTACTGAAATACTGAAAAGCCTTTTCTTTGAAATCAGTGACAGTCCCCACCGACAAATGCCAGCGAATATTGGTTACCTCACTCCGAACGGAAGGAACAGCGTATACAGACGACAACATTTCATCATCGGCCATCGGTTCCGGATTCAATGCTTGATGCAACGCTGTAAGGTCCGTATCATACAATAGCGTGCAATGATACAATACCCGATCCTTGTACAGGCATTGCGCACTTCCTGATATTTTCAATCCATTCAGATAAATCCCCAATCGTTCGCCTCCTATTGCCATCACTCCCATAGAGTTCAGGAAATCCAACGTCCGCTGCAAATACGTGACAAACTCCGGCAAGCGGGGAGTCGTTTCTATAAAAGTCAGATTGACATTGCCCAAATCATGGTACACTGTTCCTCCACCGGAAAAACGACGGGCAATATGTACCTGCTCCCGTTCCGCCCATTCCTGATCGACTTCCGACCGTAACCGCTGATGCTTCCCTATTACCACAGAAGGAGTGTCCTGCCAAAGCATGAAAATGTCTTCATTCCCCTGCTTCAGCAGATATTCTTCTGCAGCCAAGTGAAAGTAAATATCAGAAAACGGACTATAGATACATCGAATCATAGGTCAGACAGAATAAGAGTTAAAACATAATCTCGTGATAAATCTCTCCGACCGTAGGATGCGGAAATACAGTCTTCTGAAATTCTTCCACCGTATAGCCTCTCTGAATAGCAATACCTGCGATCACAATGAGTTCCGACGCCGGATTTCCCAACATGTGGCAACCGATGATCTTCCCTTCTTCATCCTGAATCAGTTTACAAAGGCCGTTTCCCTGTTCATTCTCGGCTACGAACCGACCGGAATAAGCCATCGGTAATTTGGACACACGATAAGAAAGTCCTGATTTTATCAGTTCTTCTTCTGTCTTTCCTACGCCCGCCACTTCGGGATTGGTATAAACAACTCCCGGAACACAATCGTAATTCATCCGGTCTTCCACTCCCAAGATATGATTGATAGCGACTTCCGCTTCACGAATAGCGGTATGTGCCAATAAAGAATAACCTGTAATATCCCCACAAGCATATACACGGGGATGCGAAGTCAACAGATGTTCATCTACTTTGACCCCGTTCCGATGCAATTCTATATTCAGCTTGTCCAGCCCCACTTTGGATAAATTTGCCTTACGGCCTACACTAAGCAAGATTTTCTCCGCTTCAATAGTGGAAACTTTGCCTTCTTTTTCTATCACGACTCCATGAGCGTTCACTTCCACTACTTTCGTATTCAAATAGAAAGTGACTCCCCGTTTGGCATATTCGGCACGAAGCATGCCGCTCGTTTCCTTATCCATCGCTCCCAAAATCTCCGGCATCATTTCTACCACATGCACCTTTACTCCCATACTGTTGAAGAAAGAAGCAAATTCCATCCCGATCACTCCACCGCCAATAATAACCAGCGTCTTGGGAAGTTCTTTTATCTCCAACGCCTCCTTGGAGGTCCAATAACTGACTCCCGACAATCCCGGTATGGGAGGAATCACTGTATCGGAGCCGGTACATACCAGCAAGTATTTCACGGAATAGTTTTCTCCATCACAGGTGATGCGAATCATCCCCTCTTTCTCTCCCTCTATAAAAGCTTCTTTCTCCACGATCGTCACTCCGTAAGAATTCACAGTCATCTTCACGCCACCCGTCAACATTTTCACTGTTTTGTCTTTGCGGCTCATAATCTTGGACAAATCGAACGAAGGAGATCCGGCAGAAACGCCATATTTGGAAGCACTTTTGATGCTATCCAGTATTTTAGCAGAATATAACAAAGTTTTAGTAGGAATACACCCCTCATTGAGACACACTCCACCCATTGCCTTTTTCTCAAAAAGAACGGCTTTTAATCCGTTGGCCCCTGCACGTTCGGCAGCTGTGTACCCGGCAGGACCACCACCAATAATAGCTATATCAAAGTTCATAATCGTATCTTTTTTTATAATAATACGATTATAACAAATGAGAGAAGAGATAAGTTGTTGGGAAAAGAAATACCTGTTACTTAATTGTCAGCTTTTTAAGTTCTTCTAACGAGCCATTGAACACGTTCAGGTCTACGTCTTCTTTGATGCCGGGAACACTTCCTACATCAGTATGTTGCCAAAAGTCCCATTTCCCCTGATACTTTACAGAGTCAACATAATAATGGGCAATCCAGTAAGGGTATGTATTGAAGATGGAATCGTCCAGATAACGGGTTTTAAATTTATAAGAAGTATAAAGAATAGGTTTCACTCCATAATGAGATTCCACCCGGTCCAGCCAGCGCTTAATGCCTTGCTGCAATTCCTTTTTTTCCTTCCGCCCGGTCACTTCCACATCAAGTACGGGAGGTAAATCACCCGTATCCAGTTTCACCGTACGAATAAAGAAGTCCGCCTGTTTCAAAGCATCCGTACCAGGAATATAAAAATGATAAGCACCACGGATAAATCCATGATTACGGGCATTGGCGAAGTTCGCCTCAAAGGTAGTATCGTTATGGTCGCCTCCTTCTGTAGCTTTCATAAAAACGAAATGCAAAGGAGTAGCCGTCTCTTTATTCTGCAACAGTCTTTTCCAATCAATCTTTCCCTGATAATGAGAAATGTCAATACCATGAATATCATATCCGTCAGGGATACAAACTCCGTATTCCTTTAAACCATGACAAGGTTTCCATCGATAAGCATAAGGACGGATAAAGAAATAGTAGAATACAACGGAAAAACAACCGACAATCACCACTGCCAAAATGTTACGAATCCAGACAGGCATCACAGTTCGATGCTTCATCTGTTCCTTTTTTGAGGTACGGGAAGTTTTGGAAGAAGAGGTCGTTCCCTTTTTCTTGGTAGTGGAAACAGTTCTTTTCTTCTGTACGGCAGACATCGGGTTGTTGCGTTGCGGCATTTACTTTAAACGATCAATGTTTTTAGAGATAGGCACGGATTACGCGAATTAACACGGTTTTTTAGTTATTTCTTATAAACCGTGTAGTCCGTGTAATCCGTGCCTGAAAGAATCTTTCATTGCAGCTGTTACATCAACAACTGCTCTGAAGTGTATTTATTTAGCTTGTTCCAGCTGCAAAGTCTTAGTTGCCTGGTCGCAAACTTCTGTAGGACCGAAGTACTGGATCGGACCCGGATATACATAATCCGTTTCGATAGCCCAACGATCACGTTGCGCAGCAAATGCCTTGAAAGGAGCACCATCCAGTTTCACCAATGCTTTCTGAATAACCGGTTTCATTTCACCGTGGCGACGTTCCATGTTCATCATCATAGTGATAGGCACACCACCAGCAATCCATTCAGCAGCAGGAGCTGTTGTGTTACGTACAGAAGACATATAACCAGTCTTACCGTTAGCAATCAACATAGAGGCTGTGTAACCCAGAGAGTAGCAATAGTCAGCGTCAAAGTTTGACGGAGCAGCACAACGTCCTTCATAACCGAAGAAGTGGTGTTGAGCAGCAAATTTACCAACATACTTGCCTTCTTCTTTCCATGCAGCCAACTTAGTAGCTACCATTTCAGACAACAGTTTTTCTGTTTCGATCAGTGATACCTGAACGTTTCCGTGCGGGTCACGATCCAAAGTCAGCTGGCGGGCAACGCCTTCCGGCAGACTTGCATAGATAGCAGAGTTTTCCGGAGAAAGTTTGCGGATGATATAATCACGTTGGTGAGATTTCTTGATCTGACCGAATTCTTCAGCATTAGCAGCCAGGAAGTCGTTCAATTCAGCAATCAGGCGTTTCATGGCAGGAATGAATTCTACCAATCCTTCCGGAATCAATACAGTACCGAAGTTGTTTCCCTGTGCAGCACGGTCAGCTACCACTTTAGCGATGTAAGTCACTACATCGTCCAAAGACATATCTTTAGCTTCTACTTCTTCAGAAACGATACACACGTTAGGCTGTACCTGCAAAGCACATTCCAGTGCGATATGAGAAGCCGAACGCCCCATCAACTTGATGAAGTGCCAGTATTTACGTGCAGAGTTACAGTCACGTTGGATGTTACCGATTACTTCTGCATAAGTCTTACATGCTGTATCGAAACCGAAAGAAGTTTCAATCATATCGTTCTTCAAGTCACCATCGATTGTTTTCGGGCAACCGATCACCTGTACACCATAGTTCTTAGCTGCATAGTATTCAGCCAATACACAAGCGTTTGTGTTAGAGTCGTCACCACCAATGATAACCAATGCTTTGATGCCAAGTTCTTTGATGATTTCATATCCCTTTTCGAATTGGCTTTCTGCTTCCAGCTTCGTACGTCCGGAACCGATGATATCGAAACCACCTGTGTTACGGTATTCGTCGATAATATCAGCAGTCAGTTCCATATAGTTGTGATCTACCAGACCACCAGGACCCAGGATAAAACCATATAATTTGTTTTCCGGGTTCAATTTCTTGATACCGTCGAACAAACCGGAGATTACATTGTGTCCGCCCGGAGCCTGACCACCGGAAAGAATTACACCTACGTTCATAGCGGGAAGAGCAACAGCTTCACCAGCTTCGAATGTAATCAACGGCATTCCATACGTGTTCGGGAATAATGCTTTGATAGCTTCCTGATCGGCTACAGATTGAGTAGCAGCACCTGCTACGGCCTTAACAGCTCCTGATGCCAATGCTTTCGGAAGTTTGGGCTGATAAGCAGCCCTTGCGATTTGCAATGCACTTTTAGTCATTTTCTTTAATTTTTTATTTAAAGGTGTTAGTAAGTTTCTTGTCAAACTTGAAAAGCGTTGCAAATTTCGCACTTTTTTCCGAATTATGAAAATTCTTCTGTTGTTGTTTTTAAGACAAAAAGAAGAAGAAAGAAAAATTAAGGCTACCTCCCGGCGTGGGAGATAGCCTTTACGTTTTCTTCAATGAGTGAATCGATATGATAATTCTAGGGATTTTGTTCCCAGCCTCCACCAAGAGCCTTATAGAGTTGAACTACCGCAATCAACTCGTCACGGATAGCATTACTCAACCCAATCTGTGCATCAAAATATCCACGTTGGGCATCCAATACGTCCAGATAATTAATAACCCCATTGATGTATTGCAGTTGTGCCAGGTCCATGTAGCTCTTGGCCGAACGTTCCAAATTGGCACGAAGTTCATACACTTCTTTGATCTTGTTGAAATTGACAATTGCATTACGTGTTTCCTTGAAAGCTTCCAGTACGGCTTTTTCATAACTATGTACTTCAGCCTCATAAGCTGCCTTTTTTGCTTTCAATGCCGCACGGTTCTTTCCCCAACCAAAGATCGGAGTCAGCAAAGCTCCTTCCATCACTGCATAGGGAGATTTCAGAAGTTCCGACAAAGAAGTACTTTCACTACCGAAACCACCTGTCAGGGCAAGACGCGGAAACATATTTGTATAAGCCACTCCCACTTTCGCATTGGCAGCAATCAATCTCTGCTCTGCCTGACGAATGTCGGGACGACGTTCCAATAATGTAGACGGCAATCCAACAGAAAGTGTTTCCGGAGAGTTGAATTCCTGAAGCAAACGGGAACGGGCTATTTTATTAGGATATTCACCGGCAAGATAAGCAATATCGTTTTCTTTCAGGGAGATTTTACGTTCGAGGTCAGGAACCAAAGTTGCCGTACGCGCCAATTCCACCTGTGCCTGTCGATAGGAAGTCTCGGAAGTCAACCCGCCGGCAAACCGGATACGTGCCAGACGTACTCCTTCTTCACGGGCTTTTAATGTTTGCTTTACGATGTCCAGTTCTGTATCTAAAGCAACCAATTCATAGTAAGCCTGTGCCACTTCAGCAACAATCGTCATCCGCAATGCGCGTTGCGCCTCGATAGATTGCAGATATTCGGCAATACTGGCCGAACGTGCCCAGCGCAGATTTCCCCAAAGATCGAGTTCCCATGAAACGAGGAATTGTGCTTCAAAGGTCTCTGATCTTTTGAAAGCATCTCCTCCATGATTTTCGAGTTCACGTTCTGCCGTTACTTTTCCTTTGATATCCGGGAGTAACGCAGCGGTGGAAATACGTTTCTGTGCTGCCATTTCTTTCACACGGGCAGCGGCAATCAACATATCCTTGTTATGATCCAGTGCACGTTCTATCAGACTTCTCAAGGTAGCATCCGTATAAATATCCCTCCAGTCCTGATCGCCGAAGCTGATCGAGTCTTGCGCTCTTTCCAAGCTGTCGGGCAAATGAAGATCAGGGCGGACATAGCTTTTCCCTACCTTGCAGGAAGTCAAGACTCCGGCAAGTAACAGGATAGCAATATATAGTTTCTTTCGTTTCATTATTTCTTATGTTTTAAAATTTTCGACTTTGTTTTATACACCATCACAAAGAAGAACGGCACAAGAATGATACCGAATACAATGGCAAATATCATTCCGAAAAATACACCTGTACCGATTGCCTGCCGACTTGCCGACCCCGGACCGCTTGCCAATACCATCGGAAGCATACCGAGTACGAATGCGAGAGAAGTCATCAGAATCGGACGGAAACGCAATTTGGCTGCGTAGATAGCCGACTGCACCAGGTCTTCACCTTTATCTACCTGTACTTTTGCAAACTCTACAATCAAAATCGCATTCTTGGCAGCAAGTCCCACCAGCATTACCAGACCAATCTGGAAATAGACATCGTTCTCCAATCCGCAAACCCAGACTCCTAAATAGGCCCCCAAAGCGGCAACAGGTAAAGAAAGCAACACGGCAATAGGCACTGTCCAACTTTCGTATTGCGCAGCAAGGAAAAGGAAAACGAACAGGAATACCAATGCCATCACCATACCTGTCTGACCTCCCGCCTGCTTCTCCTGATAAGAAAGACCACTCCATTCAAGACCGATATTATCGGGAAGATGGTCACGAGCTATCTGTTCCATGATCTCCATCGCCTGTCCGGAACTATATCCTTGTGCAGCTGCTCCACGGATAACGGCCGTAGTAAACATATTAAAACGTTTAATACTTCCCGGTCCTGTGGTATAGGAGGCATTTCCTAAAGAAGTCAATGGTACCATCGCTCCATTGGAGGCTTTCACGAAGAACAGATTGATATTGTCTTTGTGTTCCCGGTAAGGAGCTTCCGCCTGAATGTAAACCTTATATATACGGTTGAACATATTAAAGTCGTTCACATACACCGAACCGGTATAAGCCTTCATGGTAGAGAACACATCAGCCAGTGGCACACCCAGCATCTTTACTTTGTCACGGTCTACATCGAAATAGAGTTGTGGTATTTCCGACTGCAAAGAAGATGACAGACCTGCTAATTCTTTGCGCTTGGATGCGTAGTACATTAATGTATCTGCCGCGTCTACCAAATTATCGAAAGTGGCTTCCCCACGGGCTTCCAATTGCATTTCAAAACCTCCCGAGCTACCCAGTCCCGGAATAACCGGAGGAGTGGACAGATAGACTTTACATTCGGGATATTCCCTCAAATGTTTTTCCACCGTATCCATAATCTTTTCAATAGTAGTGCTCTTCCGCTCTTCCCAAGGTTTCAGGATCACCGTCAGTTCAGCACGTCCCTGGTTACTTCCAACACGCGGACTACTTCCCGTTACGTTCTGTATATATTCAATATATGGATTCTTTTCCAAATAAGCAATGGCACGTTCTGTTACGATACGGGTACGTTCCAAAGTAGCTCCCTCCGGCAGTTCCAATTCAATTTTGAAATATCCCTGGTCTTCCACAGGCAAAAAACTGGTCGGAATAATACGGTGAATCAGCATGATAGCAATCAACACCATACCAAAAGCACTCAAAACCCGGCGAGGATACTTGATGGTGCGAGTTACGGCAGCCACATATTTATTGCTACCGATGCCCAGCCATTCATTAATCTTCCGGAAAACGATATTCTTTTTCTTTCCGTTATCCGGCTTCAGAATCAATGAACACATCACCGGGCTCAATGTCAGAGCCACTACCGTAGAAATAAGTACGGACACCACAATCGTCACCGTAAACTGACGATACAACTGCCCTGTAATCCCACTTAAAAAACTAACCGGAACGAACACTGCCGCCAATACCAGTGATGTGGCAATCAAAGCACTAGCAAGTCCGTTCATCGCTTTCTTCGTTGCTTCGTATGGGCTTAGATGTTCCGTTTCCATGATATGTTCTACGCCTTCCACCACCACAATCGCATCATCCACAACAATACCGATGGCAAGAATCAATCCGAGTAATGTCAGTATATTCAGCGAGAAACCGAAAATCAACATGAATCCGAAAGTACCGATCAATGAAATAGGCACCGCCACTACCGGAATCAACGTTGCACGCCAGCTCTGCAAGGATAGATAAACCACCAATACAACTAATACCAACGCTTCAAACAACGTCTTATATACTTCATGAATAGATTCGGAAATATAGGTCGTCATATCGAACGGAATCTCATAGCTCAATCCTTCCGGGAAATTCTTGCTAATCTCATCCATAGCCTCTTTTACCCTCTCGGCTACTTCCATCGCATTTGCTCCCGGCAACATATAAATACCAAGCACAGCGGCATTCTCGCCGTTGATACCACTTTCCGTGTTATAGGAAGAGGCCTCCAACGATACACGCGCCACATCTTTCAATCGAATAATAGACCCGTTGGCATTGGCACGCACTACAATATCTTCAAACTGCCCTACGGTAGACAAACGTCCTTGAGTCGTAATAGGAATGGTAATATCCAGTCCCTGTACCGGCTGTTGCCCCAATACACCGGCTGCCGATTCACGGTTCTGATCCTTCAATGCATTCTGTAAATCCTGCACGGTCAGTCCAAAGTTTGCCAACTTATCGGGTTGCGCCCATATCTGCATCGCATAATAGCGGCTACCGATATTAGATACACGTCCAACCCCAGGAATACGGCGAATTACATCGAGCACGTTGATAGTAGCAAAGTTACTCAAATAAATTTCGTCGAACTTCGGATCAGTAGAAGTCAAACAAAGCGTCATCAACTGACTGGGAGCCTGTTTTTCTACCGAAATACCATTCTGAATGACTTCTGCCGGCAGACGGGATTCCGCCAGTTTCACACGGTTCTGAATCTCAACGGCTGCCAAATCCGGATCGGCAGATACGTCAAAAGTGACCGTTGCCGAAAAACCTCCGGAGTTAGAACTGTTTGATTCCATATAAAGCATACCCGGCGTACCATTGATTTCCTGCTCAATCGGAGTGGCTACCGCCTGCGACACGGTAAGTGCACTGGCACCCGGATAGGATGCGCTGATCTTCACCACCGGAGGGGTAATCTGCGGATATTGATCCACCGGAAGCATCGTCAGGCCAATAATACCGACAATCACAATCACGATGGAGATTACAGCCGAGAAGACCGGCCTATCTATAAAAAAAGTAACTTTCATCGTTTATTCTCCTTTCGCGTTATCCTTCGTTCCGGTAGTGTTTTCTTTTACTCCGGTCACTTCATTTTTTGTCGTAGTTATACTGTCCCCAGCTTCGGCTTCCGGATCACTGACCCGTACTTTCATGCCCGGAGTCAACTTATGGAACCCTTCTACAACCACCATTTCTCCTTCTGCCAGTCCTCTTTCTACCACCACATTATTCCCGACTTCCGGTCCTAATTCGATAAAACGTTTCTCTACCGCATTATCTTTGCGCATGGTATAAATATATGCCCCACCCTTTTCGATGGTAACGGCTTTCATCGGAACAACCAGTGCACCTTCACGAACATCCAGCAACAACTTTACCTTTGTAAATTGTCCTGGCAACAATACTTGTTTCGGATTCGGCATTTCTGCACGTACAGAGAAAGTTCCGGTTTGAGGATCGACTTGCGGTTCGGCAAAATCCACATATCCTTTAAATGGATAGACGGTATTATCTGCCAATGTAATGGTAATATTCGGCTGCCAGGAACGGGTGGAATCCTGCTGTCCCAAATTAATGTTTCTTTCTTTACTCTTCAAATAATCGAGTGCTGTCATACTGAAATCCACCAACACTGTATCACTCTTCACAATGGTAGCAAGCAATGATTTTCCTCCGGGGCCTACTAACGTACCCAAGTCCACATTTCTTTCACTAATGTGTCCCGATAAGGGCGAACGAACAATGGTATAACCCAATTCCAGTTCAGCCTGTGCCAAATCCGCCTCGCTCATGGCTACCGTTGCCTCGGCACTTTCATAAGCAGCTTCCGCATTATCCAAGTCCAACTGGCTTGCAGCGTTCTGTTCAAACAACGGACGGATACGTTTTAAATCACGTTCCGCTTTCAAAGCCTGCGCTTCGTCTTTTTTCAATTGCGCTCTGGCTTTATCTGCTTTGGCACGATACTGGTCTTGGTTAATTACAAACAAAACCTGATTCTTATTGACATATGTACCTTCGGCAAAAAGCATATTTTCCAGATAACCTTCCACACGGGCACGTACTTCGACGAACTGTTGGGCACGAATACGCCCCACATATTCCCCGTATATCTCTACGTCGTCTTTCACTACCGGTTCAACAATGACTGTCGGCATTTCCGGCGCAGCCTTCTGAGGTCGGGTCAGTATCCAATACACACCCAACACAACTACCATACACATAATAGCAGCAATGGTTCTCTTTCTCCTCAGTTTCAACTCATGTTTCGAAAAGAATAATCTCATATCGAATCTTATTATTTAATTTAACTTATGTTTGTTCTATATCCTTATTTACAACTCATATACCAAAAATGCGTTACCTGCATTATTTGCTTAAAATCAAAGCATTAGATATTTCTTCGTTTTGCAGAAAGTGTGGAAATTCACTGTATGGTGTAGAAAAAATCCACATTTCCGACTTTTGGAACATTTTTTTTAGTTCCCATTTCAACAACTAAACAAATTATGCTCTACATTTGTATTATATTAAACATCAACACTAGACCACATCCTAATGAAAAAACAAATCTTTTCAACATTAGTTTTATCAATTGGCATCTTATTGCCTTTTTCTTTGCATTCTCAAGAGCAAAGGAAAAAGGTAGGTGTCGTTCTAAGCGGCGGCGGTGCCAAAGGAATGGCACACATCAAAGCACTGAAAGTAATTGAGGAAGCCGGAATCCCTATCGACTACATAGCCGGTACCAGTATGGGAGCTATCGTAGGTGGCCTTTATGCCATCGGTTATACTACGGAACAATTGGACAGCATGGTACGGAAACAAGATTGGACATTCCTGTTGAGCGACCGTATCAAACGAAGTGCCATGTCATTGACTGATCGTGAACGGTCTGAAAAATATACAGTCTCTATCCCTTTCACCAAAACTCCCAAAGATGCTGCTACCGGAGGACTCATGAAAGGGCAAAATCTGGCCAACCTATTTTCAGACCTCACTGTGGGGTATCATGACTCTATCGACTTCAATAAACTTCCCATTCCTTTTGCTTGTGTGGCAGCCAATGTTGTCAATGGAGAGCAAATTGTATTCCATGACGGAATACTCTCAACCGCTATGCGTGCCAGCATGGCTATTCCGGGTGTATTCACTCCGGTACGGCAAGACAGCATGGTATTAGTGGACGGCGGCATTGTAAACAACTATCCGGCAGATGTTGTAAAAGCCATGGGAGCCGATATTATTATCGGAGTAGACGTGCAGAATGCTTTGAAGAAGGCTGACAAGCTCAACAGCGTCCCCGATATTCTGGGGCAGATTGTAGACATCACCTGCCAGTCTAACCATGAAAAAAATGTAGACCTCACAGACACTTATATCCGTGTCAATGTGGAGGGATATTCATCTGCCAGTTTTACTCCGGCTGCCATCGACACTCTGATGCGAAGAGGCGAAGAAGCGGCTAAAGAACAATGGAATTCGTTGCTTGCCTTGAAAAAGAAGATAGGAATAACCGAAGATTATACTCCGAAGCAACATGGCCCTTATTCTTCTCTTTCCAATGCACGCACAGTTTATGTGACGGACATCTCATTTTCCGGTGTAGAGGTGGATGATAAAAAATGGCTGATGAAGAAATGTAATCTGAAAGAAAACAGTGACATTACCACTCAACAAATAGAACAGGTCTTGTATCAATTACGCGGTAGCCAATCCTATTCCAGTGCCAGCTATACGTTGAAAGAGACTCCTGAAGGTTATCACCTCAACTTCCTGTTGCAGGAAAAATATGAAAGAAGAATCAATCTGGGCATCCGTTTCGATTCGGAAGAAATCGCGTCTTTGTTGGTGAATGCAACGGCAGACCTCAAAACTCATATTCCTTCCCGCCTAGCTCTTACCGGTCGATTGGGTAAACGATATGCTGCCCGCATAGACTATACGCTGGAACCCATGCAGCAACGTAATTTCAACTTCTCGTATATGTTCCAATACAACGATATCAACATTTACGAGGAAGGTGACCGTGCCTATAATACAACGTATAAATATCATCTGGCAGAATTCGGTTTCTCCGATGTATGGTACAAGAATTTCCGCTTCGGACTCGGTCTGCGTTTTGAATATTACAAGTACAAAGATTTCCTGTTCAAGAAACCTGAAATCTCCGATCTGAAAGTGGAATCGGAACATTTTCTAAGTTATTTTGCCCAAGTGCAATATAATACTTATGATAAAGGACGCTTCCCTTCTAAAGGAAGTGACTTCAGAGCTGCCTATTCGCTTTATACGGATAACATGGCACAATACAACGACCACGCTCCATTTTCAGCATTGAATGCTTCGTGGGCAAGTGTCATCCCTGTGACCCGCCGTTTCTCCGTCATTCCTTCCATTTATGGACGTATCCTGATCGGAAGAGATTTTCCTTATCCGCTGCAAAATGCCATTGGCGGTGACGTACCCGGTTTCTATATTCCACAGCAATTACCGTTTGCCGGGGTCACCAATCTGGAATTGATGGATAACACCATAATGATCGCGTCTATTAAATTCAGACAACGTATGGGAGCCATTCATTATCTCACACTGACGGGTAACTATGGGCTAACGGATAGTAATTTCTTCGATATATTGAAAGGCAAGCAATTATTCGGTGTTAGTGCAGGCTATGGAATGGACAGCATCTTCGGACCATTGGAAATATCGTTGGGATACTCCAATCAGACGGACAAAGGAAGTTGTTTTGTGAATTTAGGGTATTACTTCTAGTCAAATCTAGTCAAAAAGAATATAATAACACTCCAAGGAAGACAGATTTTAGCAATACTACTTCGCGTAATACAATATTTTCAAAAAGCAAAAGAGGAGACCGCTTCACAGTGATCTCCTCCCTCTATACTCTATATGAATATGCCCCAAAGGGTTTATTAAAAAAGGAACATATTCAAAAGGGTTTTATTAAAAATATTACATATCGATTCAATGAATCGTTTCAAATCATATCAACGATCTTCACAGACAGTTGATATTCAGGGAAATGTGCATCAAAATAAAATCTGATGCGTGGCCCCGATTAGGTAAAGATGTACCTCTGTACTTTTTCCTAATCGGCTAAGGCAGGGATTCAATGCTACAAACGAATCCAAGCCCCTTACTATAAAACATCTTAAATACTACCACCCTTACCACCACTATGGGTCGGATTATAAGTAACCGTCTTATATTGATGATCCGTTCCGGTATAACGAGTTGCTGTAATCGAAACCGTCTTGTTTTGACCATTAAACTTTACATTAGCCGTCAACGTGGTAGTACGAGCTTTTGCATAGCAAGTATAACTCATAGTGGTGTATCCGTTTACATTTACAGTGTTATAAACACGTTCAGTTTCCATAATGCCAGATACCGATCCCATTAATGAGAACATACGAGTTTTCATGAAAGCAACCATTGCATTCACCGTTTTTGTATCGCTCTCACTAGTAGTAGCTCCTAATTGCGATTTAACTTCAGCAACAAGACCAGCATCATTCTTATCATAGTCCCAACCAGACTTTTCCTTATATTTCAGTTCAATACCAGTCACTGCTTTAGCATTCTCGCTATTATCACGACTAGCTTGTCCTAGAATATTAGTTGTCACAGTTTCATTACTAATCTTGCTGTATACTTTATTTTCTATAGCATAAGCAGAGAAGTGATCGACTTGGGCTGTATATGCAGTGACAGCTCCATTTTCTGTAGTAGAAGATATATTTTTAATTACATTTCCATCATTATCTTTTGCATCTCCCCATTCTCCTGTATCTGGATTCTGATAAGTAAGTATCATATCAGCATCAGCAAATGTTATTCCAGGGATAGGATTAGGAATAGAAATCGTAACATCATTTTTAAATTTCAAACCAGACGGTTCAAATTTAGCAGCAGCTAAAGGTATGCTTTTTTCTACATTTTGATTCACTTCTTCAGCCTTCACTTCAGTAGTCACTTCTGCAGGAGCAGGAACAAAGGTTGTTACACTAATGCCAACATTCCCATCACTAATAAGGCTTGCACTAGCTTCTGTATCAATTGCACCTGCCGGTATTGCCAATTCGACTTTCACGAGTGGTTTATCCTCTACCACTACTTCCGGAGCAACTTCTCCCGGATCTTCAATGGTAGTATTAGATTCACTATTATCCTCTACTTTAATTTCTTCTTCTGCAGTTACTGACACCGTTTCTTTCCGACTTTCCTTTGTCAGAGCCAGAGCTACCGTTACCACACTACGATTCTCTGCATTCTCTGCAATGACAACTGACGTTTTCTGTGAAAGATATCCATTAGAAGACGCTTCAATACTATAAGTACCTGTAGCACTTTCTGTAACAGAGAACTTACCATTCGAGTCGGTTGTGTAATTTTTACTACCCACTTTTACCTTTACCCCATTCATTGCTTCTCCCCCAGAAGTCACCGTACCCATAATGTAATACTCCACTACCGGTTTTGGAGTTTCAATTACTTCCCCTTCTGCCGGTTTCGGATCGTCATCATCATCGTGACAGGCTACTGTCGCAAAAGTTAACATACCCAAGGCTATCGCCATGGCACCCACATAAAACCATTTTACACTTTTCATAATGTTTCAATTTTGTTAAAAATACTAGTTAAAATATCAATCATGTTTCACTTCTCACTCGTTTTAATCAAATAATATCGAATATAATCCGGCTGCCAAAAATGTGAATTCTCTGCCGACTTAGGTTCAACAGTATAACTTTCGCCCAACGAACGATGGGCATATTCATTCCCGCTACGCATATCATACTGAAAAGCAAAATATTCGGGAAGCATTACCCGTAGCAGATGTCGCTTGCGTTTCTTTCCCGGTAATGGAATAGAAAAGTTGAATCCTGCATTCGTTGCTCCATTTGTATACATACCATATATACCTACAATATATTCGCCGAAGTAGCGTGAAAGAGTTCCGCGTACCCCATAATCGCCATAAATAAAACGATCTCCTTCTACTTTCACCAAGGTGTTCACTTCCGGAATATAATATCCTACACTAATTTGTCCATTGACTCTTTTCCATTGACTCATTTTCCATTCGCTACCATAGAAATGAGCAGAGCCGGTTATTCCTCCTCCACCTTCTACCGTCCACCGACCATTTGCTGAAAAATAGCCGATGCCTGCTGCAAGTCCTTGACGGTCATTCGAGAAACTACCGCCTGTGAGGTATCCTTTCCAATGATTAGCCAAGCGAAAATCCTGACGAAAAGTCATGTATCCCAGGCGAACGCAGTTCCACTTGCCATCTTCATTACTTACAATAGGCAAAGAAACCTGCATCCGTAGCGAGGCGCCTTTCCATAATTGCATTTCCACGGCAGGTTGCAACTCGAGAGCCGCTTTATACAACTTATAAGTTACATTATTGACTAACATCACGTTGGGATATACTACCAAATCGACCTTACCGAAAGAACTTTCTTTTCGTTTTACGCCTTTCAGCTGACGCACAGCAGTTTCGGTAGAAGTAGTTATCCCCATCTTACGATACACTTCATCCAACGCACATTCACCGGACTGATATTTTTGAATCAATTCTGCAGGGATGGTTATGCATAATTGTGGTAAGGCATTATCTAATATAAGTAGCTGCAAAGTCGGTATTTCCGGTATAGCGACCAAATGACGTATGGCAATACCGATTCCATTATAAATACCCCTATAAGCAGAGGTCTCAAAAGCCGCAGTTATCGTGTCCCTTTTCTCCACAACTGAAATATTCTCCATATCCAACTCTTTCAGTGTCTCACTCACACGAACAGGCTGTGCCTGTAACAAAGAAATACCACAGAGAAAAACAGCGGTCACACTAACAATCCTTTTCATCTTCTTTTAATGCATTAATGTACATTCATACCGCAGACCGGCGGAAACACATGTAAATTCACGAGTAAACACATTGACGGACAAATGCTTCCAAAAGCGCATGGCAGCACCCATATTCCATCCACGCGTATCATATTCCACCATCAACTTCAATTCTTTGCAAAAAGAAGGCGTATAGCGGACACCTCCGAAAGGTCCTTTATTAAATACACGACAATCACCTTGATGAATATACCATCCGGCCGTTACAGCCAATTGGTCTCCCGAACGAAACCCGATAGTCTTTGTCAACACCCCATAATAAGCTCCCCAATACGGAGTCTTCTTCTCCGTCAAAAGATCATCTCCACCAATCACAACAGCTGGGAAATAGCGACTTTCTTTTAGCGGACGAATACGAATCGTATTAGAACGGTCCTGATTATGATAACCCGTTCTGCCTGTACCGGTTGTCATTTTGAGTAATGTCATCCGGTAAGTGAATTCGATAAAAGAGAAAAGAGTCATATCTACAAAATAGTTCATGGTAGGAAAACTGAAAACCGATGGAGTAACTTGCTCGGGTAAGAAATTGACTCCTCCCATAAATGTACCGGTCTCCTGCATTTCAGCGGTAGGTATCATCAACTGCCCCGTTGTTCCCATGGAATATTGCGCGTGAACCAGACCGCTCATCGGAATGAGTATCAGAAATAGAATACTACCTTTTAACGAAATAAATGGCTTATTCCTAAAAGCCGCTTTAGTTTGTTTCATCTTTATTTGTATGTTATACTTTTAAATAGAGATATTCTCAAAACTTTTTTGATTAATCCACTATTTTTACCTTATATAATTCCGTTACTTCTTAGGTAACGGAAAACACACAATCAAGACCAATCGGAATGAGAACAGAGAAAAACATCGACAATTACAGTGGTAGAAGAGTTTTTGCCTTTAGCGAAGGGGGAAATTCTTTTTAAGACAGGACATATAAATCAGAGGGCATGAAGATATGATTATTTCATGTTCAGATTTTTTTTTGCCGTATGCATCAGATAAAACGAAAAAAAATGGGAGAATATTTGTTTGCTATTTATATTTTTGTCTATCTTTGCGTCACATTTGATTCCGTTACCTAAGAAGTAACGGATACATTTAAATACTGATTATTAAAGCTTTGCCTATCTATCACCTACTTACATTGTAATTTTTAACGTAAGATAAATTCTTTCTATTCACTTCTGTGCGTTCTCTTAATCCAAAGCCTTTCAGATATATTTGTGTGGTTTTAATAGATTTGTGTCCCAGCGATTCACTAATCATTTCAATCGGAACTCCGCGATACTTGGCAGTAGTGGCCCAAGAATGTCGGAAGGTATATGAAGTGACGGGTGAGTCCAGGCGCAACACTCTCGCCAAATCCTTCAAAGAATTATTAAAACGACGAAGAGCAGACTGATATTCTTTATATGCTTTTTCATCTTTCCGCTTCTTATCACCATGCAGAATATCGAATAAATAGTCGGGACAATCAGGAAGAGCGGGTTTATTGCTTCGAAGCTGATTCACCATCTCTTTTGCACTTTCCAGAATTTCCAGGCTTATAGGTGTTTTAGTCTTGATACGGTTATATTGAAGCACATTCCGGTCTAAAGCAGATTTCTCCAAATGCGCCAAATCCGCGAATGACATTCCACAGAACTGAAACATCAGAGCTGCAATCGTCTGCGTACGACGCAAACGTTCGGATTTCGGGTCCTCATACAGTAGTTTGTGCAATTCGGTCACAGGCAATGCTTTCTTTTGCCGGATATCCACGCCTGTATAGACATCATGAAACAACCGGGGAACATAAGGGGCACTTCCCGCTTCTACTCCCCGATTATAGATACTACGCAACATACGCATATAAGTAGAAACCGTATTGAGCTTTAATCCGGACCCGTAAAGATGCTGTCCATAGCATCGTAAACACTCCCGGGTGACTTGCCTGAACGATATGTTACCTGTTCCACAAAACTTACTAAAAGAAAAAAGAGCATTCTTATAAACATGAGCGGTAGAATATCGCCCTTCTTTTCGCAAACGCTCAATGTACGCTCCGGCACATTGGCTAAATCCATTTTTATTCATTTTTTGCATCACTAGTTATTTTAGATTATACAATATATAGAGAAAGAACAAAAGTAAGCTACTTTATGATTGCAGCTATTATAAAAAAAGAAAAGTAAAAGAAAACCTTCACTCGCGTGGAAGTTATTCTTTTACTTTCCTATAACGTTCTGAATTTATTCACCATATAGGCCGCAGAAGTGAATCTTATTCATGTCTGCACTGTTTTCACCACAGAGTACACAGAGGGCACAGAGGTGAATCTGTTTTATGACTTACGGTTGTGACCCTAATTTTGATGCGTAATCCTCCTACTATAAAGTTGAAAAAACATGAAAACATCTGCCACCTGCAACCAAACGCGTGTAATGCACTAGTTGATAAATAGTTGGAGCGTTGCAGATACCTGCGGCAGATAGGTTGTAGATAAAGTATCTGCCACACAGTATAAACCTTACATAAGCCAATTCTCTAGGAGGGCAAAAGTTTATTGTATACATTAACTTCCCGTTTCCAGGCGGGGAACTGTCGTTTCCGGCATTAGAAATTACAGTTTCCACGGCAGGAAACGAGAGTTCCTAAGGCGAGACACTACAGTTTCTACGTAAGGATACTGTCGTTTCCCCGTAGAGACACCACCATTTCTCCACGGAGTCACCCCAATTATCCCATAGCTTTGCACAAAGGAATCCAGGCTTTTTCTTTGATTATATAACGTGTTGCAGATACTTTATCTGCAACCTATCTGCAACAGGTATCTGCAACGTTCCAACTATTTATTAATTAGTGTGTTACACGCTTTTCGTTGCAGGTGGCAGATGTTTTTATGTTTTTCAACTTTATAGTAGACCAAACTTTCATTCATTTCTGCACCGTTTCATTCATTTTTATACTCTTTAATTTCATGATTAAAGAAAAGATAAAGAATTGTAGATTTAAAATGATACAAAGCAACTTATTGTGTATATTTGCGTTATTTATTGAGTAAAACTAATCAATATATTGAGTAAAAGTACTCATTCTATTGAATAAACAACAGAAAACATGTATAAAAGAGTTCAATATCAAACGATTACAAAAAGACTAAAAGAGCCTCGACATTTCCTGCAAGTAGTGTTAGGACCTCGCCAAGTTGGAAAGACTACAGTCATCAAACAAGTAGTCAATGATCTGAATCTACCTTATCAAATCTATTCGGCAGATAGTATTCCTGCTACACAGACATCTTGGATTTCAGACTGTTGGAATACGGCAAGAGTACAGATGCGAGTAGAAAAATTATCTGAATTTATTCTGATAATCGATGAAATTCAAAAAATAAAAAATTGGAGTGAAGTAGTCAAAAAAGAATGGGATGCAGATACATTCAATGATATTAATATGAAAGTCGTTCTTCTCGGCTCTTCACGTGTATTGTTAGAAAAGGGATTATCAGACTCGATGATGGGTCGCTTTGAAGAGATAAGAATGACACACTGGTCGTATCCGGAAATGCGGGATGCATTTAATATGAGTCTGGAACAGTATCTTTATTTCGGTGGATACCCGGGAGCAGCTTTTTTGATAGAAGATGAAGAACGCTGGGGACAATATATCAATGGAGCAATCATAGATGCCACTATCAATAAAGATATTTTATACGATTCCCCAATTAGCAAACCGGCATTATTACGGCAAACTTTTGAACTGGGAACTTCTTATTCCGGTGAAATCGTATCGCTGACCAAAATGGTAGGAGCATTACAAGACGCTGGAAATACAACAACGCTAGCAGGATATTTAAACTTACTGGGAGATAGCGGCTTACTGACCGGTTTACAAAAGTTTGCAATGGACAAGTCGCGCCAAAGAGCAAGCGCTCCTAAATTTCAGGTATTCAACAATGCTTTAAAAACCGTATATAATGATTTGACTTTTAAGGAGGCTATTCTCAACAGAAAAGAATGGGGACGTATTTTTGAATCTGCAATTGGTGCACATATTGTTTCCAACGCATTTACTGGTAACTATGAAGTATTTTACTGGAGAGAAAAAGATAAGGAAGTAGATTATATATTGAAAAAGAAAAACCGGATTGTAGCCATAGAAGTAAAAAGCAACAGTGAAATGTATAATGCAGGACTAGAAGAAATACGCAAAATGTATCAACCGTATGCTAGTTTCGTAGTCGGAGAAGGGGGCATGAAAGCCGAACAATTCTTAAGTATCAATCCTGCGAAGTTATTTGAATAAAGAAATACAGCAAGAAGATGCAGGCTTGAATAATGTTTTTCCCCGTATTATTCGCTAGAATCAAAGAAAGTGCCTATCTTTACCGCAAGTATTTTTTATTATTCACCATTAAATGTAAAGATTATGGCAAGTAGAAGAGAACTCAAAAAGAACGTAAACTATATCGCAGGAGAATTATTCACCGAGTGTTTAATCAACAGTATGTTCATCCCTGGCACAGACAAGGTGAAAGCAGATGAACTGATGGCAGAGGTACTGAAGATGCAGGATGAATTTGTTACTCGCATCAGCCACACAGAACCGGGCAACGTGAAAGGTTTTTATAAGAAATTCCGTGCTGATTTTAATGCAAAGGTAAACGAGATTATTGAAGCTATAGGGAAATTGAACTAACAACAGAATGAAAAAAGCAATTTATAGCTTTATCTATTACCGCCTGTTAGGGTGGAAGACAAACGTTACGGTGCCTAATTATGACAAATGCGTGATATGTGCCGCTCCACACACAACAAACCTTGATTTATTTATTGGAAAACTATTTTATGGTGCTATAGGCCGTAAGACAAGTTTCATGATGAAAAAAGAATGGTTTTTCTTTCC
>CEAI01016221.1_pt1 | contig 34153 bp, 28 predicted proteins | sample 557641 | NCBI WGS metagenome assembly CEAI01 (sample SAMEA3182100, study PRJEB8094) | gut metagenome | biome: human; feature: gut; material: Stool; isolation source: human stools | place: Canada | collected 2012-06-20
TCGTCGCCCGTGAGGATGTTGCCCCAGTTGCCCTGACAGTCGATCAGCAGGTCCTTCTGCCCCAGCTGCACCAGCGCGTCCTTGATCGACGCGTCGCCGTGCGGGTGGTACTGCATGGTCTGGCCCACGAGGTTGGCGACCTTGTTGTAACGGCCGTCGTCGACGACCTTCATCGCATGAAGGATACGCCGCTGGACGGGTTTCAGTCCGTCCTCGACATGCGGCACGGCGCGTTCGAGGATCACGTACGAGGCGTAGTCCAGGAACCAGTTCTTATACATGCCCGTGAGCTTGCGGACGCCGCCCTCCTCCTGCGTCAGGCGGTCGAATTTGCCCGCCTTGGCCGGAGCCTCGGCCACAGGCGTTTCGTCCGTCGCGTCGTCCGCGGTTTCGGGAGTCGAGGCGTCCTCGTTGAGCGCTTCGTCGCGCCCCGTCTTATCGTTCTCTTCCGCCATGAAATCGGAATTTTTAATTTTTAATTCTTAATTTTTAATTAATCGCAAGGTCCTGCTCGACGATGTCCTCCTCGATGCGCAGGTTGTCGATGATGAAGCCCTGACGCTCATACGTATTCTTGCCCATATAAAACTCCAGCAGGTCGTGGATCGGGTCGTCCTTGGTGATGCGGACCTTGTCCAGGCGCATGTTCTCGCCGATGAACTCCTTGAACTCGTCGGGCGAAATCTCGCCCAGACCCTTGAATCGCGTGATCTCGGCGTTCGCGCCGCACCGGGCCACGGCCTTCAGGCGCTCCTCCTCGGAATAGCAGTAGAGCGTCTCCTTCTTGTTGCGCACGCGGAACAGCGGGGTTTGCAGCACGAACAGATGCCCCTGGCGGATCACCTCGGGGAAGAATTGCAGAAAGAAGGTCATCATCAAGAGGCGGATGTGCATGCCGTCGACATCGGCATCGGTGGCGATGACGACCTTGTTGTAGCGCAGGTTGTCCATGTCCTCCTCGATGTTCAGCGCCGCCTGAAGGAGGTTGAACTCCTCGTTCTCGTAGACCACCTTCTTCGTCAGCCCGTAGCAGTTCAGCGGCTTGCCGCGCAGCGAGAAGACCGCCTGCGTACGCACGTCGCGGCTCTTGGTGATGGAGCCTGACGCCGAGTTGCCCTCCGTGATGAAGATCATCGACTGTTCGGCCAGCTCGTTGCGGTCCGTGCGGTGGATCTTGCAGTCGCGCAGTTTCTTGTTGTTCAGGCTCACCTTCCTGGCCGTCTCGCGGGCCTTCTTCTGGATGCCCGAGATCGCCTTGCGCTCCTTCTCGTTCTCGACGATCTTCCGCTGGAGAATCTGCGCCGTCTCGGCGTGCTTGTGCAGGTAGTCGTCGAGGTGCTTGGTGAGGAAGTCGGCCACGAAGTTGTTGACCGAGACCCCCGGTTCGACCTCCTTCGAACCGTACTTGGTCTTCATCTGGTTCTCGAAGATCGGGTCGGTGACCTTGATCGAAATGGCCGCGATGATCGACGTGCGGATGTCCGAGGGGTCGTAGTCCTTGTGGTAGAATTCCTTGACCGTCTTGGCGACGGCGGCGCGCAGGGCCGTCTGGTGCGTGCCGCCCTGCGTGGTGTGCTGGCCGTTGACGAACGAGTCGTAGCTCTCGCCGTAGCCCGTGCCGTGGGTGATCACCACCTCGATGTCCTCCCCCGTGAGGTGGATGGGCGGGTAGAGCGGGTCCTCGGTCATGTTGTCGTTCACGAGGTCCAGCAGACCGTTTTTCGAAACGTAGCTCTTGCCGTTGAAATTGAGCGTCAGACCCAGGTTCAGGTAGCTGTAATTGCGGATTTTCTGCTCGACGTATTCGAGGTTGTAGGCATATTCGCCGAAAATCTCCTTGTCGACGCGGTACGAAATGAACGTGCCGTTCTTCTCGTTGACGCCGCTCTCCCACCTGTCGCTCACTTCGAGACCCTTGGCGAAGGTCACCGTACGGGCCTCGCCGTCGCGGACCGAACGGGCCGTAAACTCTTCGGAAAGCATGTTCACGGCCTTGACGCCCACGCCGTTCAGGCCCACGGTCTTCTTGAAGGCGTCGCCTCCGTACTTGCCGCCCGTGTTCATCTGCCCGACGGCCGCCGCGAGCGACTTGAGGGGGATGCCGCGGCCGTAGTCGCGCACCGTAACGACGTTGTCGGCCAGCGTGATGTCGATCTGCCGGCCCGCGCCCATGATGAATTCGTCGATCGAGTTGTCCACGACCTCCTTGATCAGCACGTAGAGCGCCTCGTCGGGCTGCGAACCGTCGCCCACCACGCCGACGTACATGCCGGGGCGCAGGCGGATGTGCTCCCTCGGCGAGAGGGTCACGATGGCGTCGTCGCCGTAATTGTTTGCGTTCGAGTTGGTATTATTGAGTAAATCTGCCATAACTTAATTAAGGTGAAAAGTGAAAGGTGAGAAATTAAAAAATCGGCGGGAAGTTCAACGCAACTTTTTTTGAATTTTTCGTGTTCCAACCTTTATTTGCGACATTTCACTTTTGATCTTTCACTTTTAACTTTTCATTTCTCACTTCTCCCAGCGCCGTGCGCATCCGTTCATGCACCTCCTGCATCAGTTCATGCGTCTCCAGCGCGGCGACCCGTTCGGCCGGAACGGGAGGCAGCACGCGGACGGTGATCCGGTTGCCCCAGTTGAATGCCAGGTTCTTTTTGATCAGCGTCTTGGTTCCGTCCAGCACCACGGGAAGGATCTCCGCGCCGGCCTCCTTGGCCAGCGTGAAGGCCCCGGCCTTGAAGCGGTGGATCTCACCGTCCTTCGAGCGCGTGCCCTCGGGAAAAATCGCCACCGAAGCCCCGCGCGAAATCCACTTTTTCCCGTCGCGGACCAGCTGTTCCAACGCCTCGGCGGCGTGGCCGCGGTCGATGCAGATGTCGCCGTGCAGCAGGAGGAACTGGCCGAAGAAGGGCGTTTTGAAGACCTCGCGCTTCGACACCCAGCGGAAATTGAGCGGAATGTAGTAGAGCGCCGGGATGTCGATCACCGTGTTGTGGTTGATGACGATGACGTAGCGCTTCTTCCGGTCGATCAGTTCGCGGCCGATGACCCGCTGTCGCCAGAAAGGCGGCAGGAAGAAGAAAATCCGCACCAGGATGCGCGACAGTTCATGCACCGTCCGGCGCCCCCGGTCGAAGGGATAGCAGACAACCAGCGCAAGGGCCGACAGAATCATAAAAAGCGTGCACAAAAGCACCAGCAAAAGGTAGTATAAAGCACTTAACATACGATCATCGTTCTATTACAGCATTTGCAAAACAGACTGTCCGAACCCGCGGCCGCGGGCCGCGTCCACAAATCCGGCCCGCCCCGGATTCCCGCCTCCGGGAGGGACCCGGCAAAGGGCGCAGCCGGTTGAAAAAAGCCCGTATCAGACGTCCGGGGACAATTAGCCACATTAATTCAATCTGCAAATTTAGGAATTATTTCCCGGGATTCCTACCCCGCCAGTCGGCGAATTTTCAACAAAATATTCACGGCGTCTGTTTTCTGGAGGCGAAAAAGCGGGACCGCGAAAAAAAGTTACGGAAAAATTTGGTTCGCAGCCGGAGGGGGGGGGTATCTTTACACCCGGAAAACACCCCCGCAAGAACCGCGGGCCTCCATATACATAAGTATCGAAAATTTTCTGAAATTTACAGTACTATGTCTTGCATAGTATAAATATTATTACATATCTTTGCACTGACAAATAAAGTGCAAAACAGAATATTATGAAAAGACTGATCCTCCTTATCGTAACGCTCGCAGCGGCCGCGACCCGGCTCTTTGCGGCGCATCTCTGCCCCTCGACGGGCCGCGTGGTGGACGAACAGGGAAAAGCCGTCGAATACGCAACGGTCGTCCTGCTGAAAGGAACCGAACAGGTGGCCGGCATGGCCACCGACGCCGAAGGACGTTTCGCGCTGAAAGCAGCTCCCGGCGAATACACGCTCCTGATTCAGTACCTCGGATTCGACCCCGTGAAAAAGCCGGTGCGCGTGGAGCAGGAGAACCATCTGGGCGATTTCGTGATGCGGACCTCGGCGACCGGCATCGAAAGCGTGGAGGTAAAGGCCCGGCTGGTGCGCCGCGAGGCCGACCGGTTCGTGGTCGACGTGGCGAACGCCCCGGCGGCCATCGGCAAGGACGGCATCGAACTGCTGGAACGCGCCCCCGGCGTATGGATCGACGGGGAGAAAATATCAATCAACGGCAAGAGCGGCTCGAAGGTCTACGTCAACGACCGCGAACTGCGCATGGAGCCGGAACAGCTGCTGACCTACCTGCGGTCGCTCCGGGCCGAGGAGATTCAGAAAATAGAGGTCGTGCCCACCTCGGGCGCCGACTACGACGCCGACTCGGCGGGAGGCATCATCCGCATCACGCTCAAAAAACGCCGCGAGAACGGCGTCAACGGCTCGGTGGCGTTCAACACGACGCAGGGAGAGATCGTACACAGGTACAATCCGTCGGCCAACATCAACCTGCATTCGGGCCGCGTGGACTTCTACGCCTCGGCATGGGGATCTTTCGGAAAGGACGAGACGACCACCGGCGAGCAGACGCGCTACGAGGCCGCGGACAAGGAGCTGAACGCACATTCGTCGATGAAAGGCCGCAACCGCAGCCTCGGGGCCAGCGCCGGCGCGGTGGTCGAGATCGACAACAGGAACAGCGTCGGCGCGGAGTTCGAGTACTGGCGCAACCGAAACGGGGAGCCGAACGACACCTACACGGATTTCCGGAACGCCGGCACGGTGACACGCACGGACAGCCATTTCGACAAACTCGACATCCGCAACAACTACTCGGCGACGTTCAACTACATCCGCAAGATCGACACGCTCGGCTCGACGCTCAAACTCCTTGCCGACTACACGCGCCGCGAAACCGACTCCGGAAACGACAACTTCAGCCGCATGACGGCTCCGGGAGCGACGGCGGATTCGACCTACCGCGACAACACCGAGAGCGTCTACAACATCGCCACGGCGACACTGGCACTCGAAAAGAGGTTTTCGCCCCGCTGGACGCTCAAGGCCGGAGCCAAATACACCTACAACGACATGCACAACGACGCGCTCTACGAATACCTCAAGGGCGACGCATGGACGCGCAACGACAACCAAAGCTTCACGATCGACTACACGGAGAACATCGCGGCGGCCTACGCCGTCGCCTCGGCGCAGCTCGGCCGCTGGGGCCTCGTGGCTGGTCTGCGCGGCGAATACACCCACACGACGGGAAAAAGCGTCGGACAGGATTATTTCTCGCTCTTTCCAAACGCCAACGTCTCCTTCGCCCTTTCGAAGGAGAAAGGATGGTCGCTGATCGCCCAATACGCCCGGACCATCGAACGGCCGCGCTTCTGGTGCCTCAACCCCCAGCGGATGCAGATTTCGGACTACACCTACCAGACGGGAAACCCGTCGCTCGACCCGGCGTTCAAGCAGGACGTGAACCTCACGCTGGTGGCCGCCCACAAATACACCCTCACGGCCGGCGTGCAGCTCGTCAGCGGCGAGATTCAGCAGACGATACAGGCCGACCCGGAGAATCCCGACCTGCTGCAACTGGCATGGGTCAACTACGACCGCACCAAAAACTATTACGTCTCGGTCAATCTGCCTTTCCAGCCCGCGAAATGGTGGCAACTGAACGCCAACTTCACCTACATGCGCCACGGTGAGCGCGTCGAACAGCACGGCGCCGAAACTTTCTACAACTGGGCATTCGGCAGCATCTCGACGACCTTCACGCTGCCGGCTAAATTCTACATCGACCTCTCGTACAACTATCAGAGCCGCATCGACCTGGGCAACTGCTGGGTGCTGCCCGACCACCGGTTGCAGGCCGGCGTGAAGAAACGCTTCGGCGACCGGTTCACCGCCTCGTTCTCGGTGCAGAACCTTCTGGACCAGGGACAGGTGATCGGAGCGCACGGCGACGGATTCGTCCGCACGATGAACGCCCGGCAGACGTGGAGCAACCGCTCGTTCCGAATCGGGCTGACCTACAACTTCAAGTCGGGGAAGGCCTTCAAGCGCAAAGCCGTCGAGGCGGGGTCGGCCGACGAAAAGAGCCGGCTGTAACGGTACGAAGACAAACGCGCCGGCGTCGGAGGCGATTCCTCCGGCGCCGGCGTGTTTTTGCAAAATCCGTCAGCGGGTACGGCGGATGCGCGGCAGCGGCAGGCGGCGCGCCCAGCGCACGGCCCAGCGCGGCAGGCGCGGACGGGCCATCCACCGGGCCAGGTGCGTGACGGAGGTGGGGATGCGGATTGATTTGCCGGCGATGATGAGCGTCACGGCGACGAGGATCAGCAAAACGCCGGTTCCGATGCGCAGCGTGAACCGCTCGCCGAAGACCGCGACGCCGAAAAACAACGCCGTGACGGGTTCCAGCGCCCCGAGGATCGCCGTGGGCGTGGAGCCGATGCGGCGGATGGCCCCGGCCATCGCGACCAGCGAAACGATCGTCGGGAAAAGCGCCAGCGCAACGGCGTTGACCCACATCAGAGGCGAAGGGACGGGTTGCAGATCGGCACAGCCCCGCAGCCGAACGACATAGACCAGCGAGCCGAAAACCAGACAGTAGAAGGTGAGTTTCTCGGTCGGAAGGTCCTTGAGCGACGAGCGGTTGACGGCGACGATCCAGACCGCATAGGAGAGCGCCGAAAGGAAGACCAGCACGACGCCCGCGAGGTTGAGCGTCGCGCCGTCGCCCCCTTTGTAGAGCAGCGAGATGCCCCCGCACGCCAGGGCGATCGAGACGACCGTGGCGGCGGTGACCCGCTCGCGGAAACCCACGGCCATGATGACCGCGACCATCACCGGATAGACGAACAGGATCGTCGAGGCGATGCCGGCGTCCATGAGGTTGTAACTCTCGAAAAGCAGCAGCGACGAGACGGAGAAGAGCACGCCCATAGCCGCAAGCGGCAGGACGTCGCGCCGCCGCAGGGCGAACGACTGCCGCCGGAACAGCATCAGCGCACCCAGCATCACCACAGCCAGCACATAGCGGTAGAACAGCACGGAATCCACTCCCAGGCCCGCGCCGTAAAGCGGCAGCGCAAAGAGCGGATTCAGTCCGTAGCTGGCCGCGGCTATGGCTCCCAGCACATAACCGCGGGAACGTTCCGAGATCATTTAGAAGGTGACCTGCGGAGCGGCCGCGGCCCCTTCGGCCGACTCGAAATAGGGCTTCTGGCCGAAGCCGAACATCCGCGCGACGAGGTTGGCCGGGAAGCGGCGCACCGAAACGTTGTACTGCTGCGCCGCGGCGTTGAAGTCCTTGCGGGCGACGGCGATGCGGTTCTCGGTCCCTTCGAGCTGGGCCTGCAATTCGAGGAAATTCTGGTTGGCCTTCAGGTCGGGATAGCTCTCCGACACGGCGATCAGGCGGCCCAGCGCGGAGCGCACCTCGTTCAGGGTCTGCGTCTCGTGGGCCGCGTAGCCCTTCACGGTGTTGACCAGGTTGGGAATCAGGTCCGCACGCCGCTGGTACTGCGTCTCGACATTGGACCAGGCGCTTTTAAGCCCCTCCTCCCTGTTCACAAAACCGTTATAGGTCGCATAAAAGAAGATCGCCACCACGGCGACTACGCCGATCCAAATCCATTTTTTCATAACAGAAGCTATTTATATATATTTAAACTCATTTCGCATCAAACCGCCGCAGCCGCCGCCTCCGGCGCCGTTTACAAGCCAGACCCCGTCCCAAACCCTTCCTTCAGGGGAAGGGCTTGTCGCGACGCAACCGAATTGCAGACGCTTTTCAGCCCAACATGCAACGCCCCGGAACTCTGCACCTTAAACTACCAGCGCGAACCGGCTCCGCCGCCGCCGAAGGAGCCTCCTCCGAAGCCGCCGCCCATGCCGCCGCCCATGCCGCCGCCCATGCCGCGTCCGAAGCCGCCGCCGATGATCGTGCCGCCCCCGGCCCCGCCGCCGAAATTGTCGTCGCGCAGGTTGCGCGAACGCCGCTTCACGACCGCACCGCAGTTCGGGCAGACATACGTATATTCGACCAGCCGGTAGTTCCGCGTGACGCTCAACACCTGCTGCGACTGCTGTTTCAGCGTCAGCTTACGGCACTTCGGGCAACGGCGGGAGAAATAGTAGTTCGCCAGCACCATGCCCAGCGGGAAGATCACGAAGCCGAAGACGATCGTGAAGATCATCCATGCCGGAAGGTCCTCGTCGGCGTCGCCGCCCAGATCGACCTCGCCGCCTTCGAGGATCGTGGCCGCAGCCCCCACCCCGGCGACCATGCCCGCGCTGTAATCCCCCTCGCGGAAGGCCGGAAGCATATAGTTGAGCTGAATGCGTTTGCAGAGCGCGTCGGGAAGGATGCCTTCGAGGCCGCCGCCCGTGACGAAGCGTATCTCGCGCAGGTCCTTCACCAGCAGGATGCCCAGTCCGTTATTGCTTTTGGCCGAGCCTACGCCCCAGCTGCGGAACAGATCGACGGCGAACGAGAACGTATCGCCGCCCGCGATGTCGTCGACGGCGACGACGGCGACCTGCGCGAGGCCCCGCTCACGCAGCGAGGCGCAGACGGAGTCGATATGCGCCACGGCGGCAGGCGACAGGATACCGTCGGGATCGGAGACATAGCGCCGCCGGTCCATACGCTGAACATTGGGAATCTCGTCCGCGCGGTAGGTTCCCGCAAGGGCGGGCAGCGCACAGGCGAGCAGCAGGCAAAGGATCGCAATGTTTCTCATGCGGCAAAGATAAAGAAAATGAAGAATTAAAAATGAAAAATGAAAAATTATAACGCAGGCTGCATCACAACGGCCCGAACAGTCGGGCTGCAAAGAGCATTACAACAGCCAATCATTCGCAAATAATAATTTTTAATTCTTAATTCTCAATTTTTAATTACACAATATCCGGTAGCTCCACGGGGCCATATCCTCCTCGACGCGGCCGCGAAGCTCGTAAGGCTCGCCCGTCATGGCGTCGGTGTACATCCCGGCGTAGATGCCCGTATAGTAATCGGCATGGATGGCGTAGGGCGAGAGGTTCATCACCGCAACGACGCGGTTGTCAGCCGTCTCGCGGACCAGCGTCATCAGGCAGTCCTCGGCGTTGTTGCGGATCTCGGTCATCGCGCCGCCCCGCTCCCCCGCCGCCAGGGCCGGGTTGTCGTGGCGCAACGCCGTGAGGCGGCGGTAGAACCCGGTGAAAGCGTTGGCCTCGTAATGGGGAATCGGATCGCGGTCGAAGAAGGCGAACGAATGGTCGTAGCCGATCTCCTGCCCGGTGTAGATCAGCGGCAGGCCGCGCGGCACGACGAACGTGAAGACCGCCATGATCTCGCGCGCATCGCCCAATCTGGAAAATTCGGAGCCGTTCCACGAATTCTCGTCGTGGTTCGACGTGAACGCCAGCCGCATGGCCGAGTCGGGATAGTCGTCGCGGTCGGCGTAGATGTAGTCGCGCAGGGCCGTGACGCGGGTGCGCTGCCGGGCCACGTCGTTCATCAGGTGGTGCATCCGCCAGGCGTAGCAGGCGTCGAAAGCCCCCTCCTCGAAAAGATTCCGCTCCTCGGCCTCGGCCAGCATAAACAGATCGGGCTTCACACGCCGCAGGCGCAGCGAGGTCTCGTTCCAGAACTCGATGGGAACCAGCATCGCCATGTCGCAGCGGAATCCGTCGACGTCGTGCTGCGTGAGCCAGAACTCCATGGCGTCGGCCTGCGCGCGCCACACGTCGCGGTCGGCGTAGTTGAGTTTGGCGGTGTCGGACCAGTCCCACGGCACGGCGGGACGGCCCGCGGCGTCGCGTTCGTACCACGAGGCGGGCTTTTCGGCGATCCACCGCGCGTCGCGCGCCGTGTGGTTGGCCACCCAGTCGAGCAGGACCCGCATGCCGAGGCGGTGGGCCTCGGCGACGAAGGCGTCGAAATCGGCCATCGTGCCCAGCTCGGGGTTCACGGCGCAGTAGTCGCGGATCGAATAGTAGGAGCCGAGCGAGCCTTTGCGCCCGGCCTCCCCGATCGGATAGACCGGCATGAGCCACACGGCGTCGACGCCGAGGTCTTTGAGGAAAGGCAGTTTTGAAGTTGCCGCGCGCAGCGTGCCTTCGGGCGTGAGCTGGCGCACGTTCATTTCATACAGGACGGCCTGCGGCCAAAAACAATTCATAATTCACAATTCATAATTACCTTGTCCGCAATCAGCCGGCGCACGCCGCGGATTTCAAGTTCGACGGGGGCACCTTCGTTCGCCACCTCGACCGCATTGCGGGTGATCCGGACCGTCAGGACCCGGTCCCGGAAATTGACCTTGAACGAGAGGGACTCCCACGCGGCCGGCAGCTGCGGGTCGAACGACAGCACGCCGTCGCGGACGCGCATGCCCCCGAAACCCTCGACCACCGAGAGCCACGAACCCGCCATCGAAGTGACATGGCAGCCCTCGCGGACCTCGCGGTTGTAGTCGTCGAGGTCCAGGCGCACCGTGCGCAGGTAGAGTTCGTAGGCCTTGTCCAGATCGCCGATACGCGCGGCGAGGATGGCATGGACGCAGGGCGAGAGCGACGATTCGTGGACCGTGCGCGCCTCGTAGAAGCGGAAGTTGCGGCGGACGGTGTCGAGGTCGAAATCGTCGCCGAAGAAATAAAGCCCCTGCAACACGTCGGCCTGCTTGATCAGGCACGAGCGCAGGATGCGGTCCCACGACCAGCGCTGGTTGATGGGGCGATCCGCAGGGTCGAGGTCTTTGGCCAACGTCTGCTCCTTGTCCAGATAGCCGTCCTGCTGGAGGAAGATGCCCAGTTCGCGGTCCTCGCCGAAGTACATGCCGTCGGCGATTTCGAGCCACCGCTTCGTCTCGGCCGTCTCGTCGAAACGTCGCTTCGCGCAGATGCGCGCGTAGTCCGCAGGGCGGTTTTCACGCACCCACGCCGCCGACTCGGCGGCATAGCGCATCGACCAGCAGGCGATGTAGGAGGTATACCAGTTGTTGTCGACGTTGTTCTCGTACTCGTTGGGACCCGTGACGCCCAGCATGACATATTTTTGCCGCGCCCCGGACCACGTGATGCGCTGCGCCCAAAAGCGCGCCACGGACAGCAGCACCTCCAGCCCGCAGTCGGCCAAATACGCCGTGTCGCCGGTATAGCGGATGTAGTTGAAAATCGCGTAGGCGACGGCGCCGTTGCGGTGGATCTCCTCGAAGGTGATCTCCCACTCGTTGTGGCACTCCTCGCCGTTGACGGTGACCATCGGGTAGAGCGCCGCACCGTCGCGGAAGCCCAGCTTCGCGGCGTTTTCAATGGCCTTGTCGAGCTGGTTGTAGCGGTAGACGAGCAGTTCGCGGGCGACGGCCCGCCCGGCGGTGGCCAGGTAGAACGGCAGGCAGTAGGCCTCGGTGTCCCAGTAGGTCACGCCGCCGTATTTCTCGCCCGTGAAGCCCTTCGGACCGATATTCAGACGGGTGTCCACCCCGGTATAGGTTTGCAGCAACATGAAGATGCAGAAGCGGATGCCCTGCTGCGCCCGGGCGTCGCCCCCGATTTCGATGTCGCAGCCGTGCCAGCGGGCGGCCCAGGCGGCCGTCTGCTCTTCGAGCAGGGCCTCGAAGCCCGCCTCCTGTCCCGAAGCCGCGACGCAGCGCGCCGCGGCGATAAGGTCCGCCGGAGCGTGGTTGAGCGACGAGCAGATGCCCGCATATTTATATAAGACGGCGGCGCAGCCCTTTTCACGGCTGACCGCTGCGGTGGCCCGGACCTTCTCGGGGCGGGTTTCGCAATGCCACTCGGCGCCGTCCAGCTCGACGGCCTGCGCCCAGGCCGCCTCGAAACCGCTCTTTTTGGTACGGCTCTGCGTGGCGTCGGCCTCGGTCGAGACCTCCTCCCAGAACTTTTCGTCGTAGTTGGCGTCGGCATTGCGCACGTCGGCGTCGACATGGGGCGAGAAGGTGATCCGGGCCGCCCGGTTGAGCGGCGTGACGGCGTATTTCACGACGCCCAGTTCGCGGCGCGCCAGCGAGAGGAAACGAACCGTCTCGACGGCCACCTCGACGCCGTTTTTCAGCACGACCCTCATGCGGCGCGTCAGCACCGAGCGGCGCATGTCCGTCTCGCGGTAAAAGCTCTTCACCTCCGCGACGGTCGCCAGGTCGAGCGGCTCGCCGTCGACCGCGACATCGACCCCGATCCAGAACGCGGCGTTCGGGACCTTGGCGAAATACTCCGGGTAGCCGTTCTTCCACCACCCCACGCGGGTCTTGTCGGGATAATAGACCCCGCCGATATAATTGCCCTGAAGCGTCTCGCCCGAGTAACGCTCCTCGAAATTGGCCCGGCCGCCCATCACGCCGTTGCCCAGCGCGAAGAGCGACTCGGAAGAGAGCGCCCGCGAAGGGTCGAAGCGATCCTCGACGAGACGCCAGGGATCGGTTTTTACATATCCGTCGTTCATAATCTATACTCTTTATCGCTCGTTTCACCGCCCCGGCCGCAGCCTTTCGCGGCGTTGCGCCGGGGTTGCAATCAGTCCCGGTCGATCTTCATCGCCAATTGTTCAAACGTAAACCCCGCGAAGGTTTCCAGCCGCATCGTGGCGGCCGAAAGCGACGCACCGCCCCCGACGCCCACCGAACGCATGCCCGCACGCGAAGCGGCCTCGATACCCGCGGCGGCGTCCTCGAAGACCACGCACACGGAAGGCGCGGCGTCCACGGCGGCGGCACCCTTCAGGAAAACCTCGGGATCGGGTTTGGCCCGCGAAACCTCGTTGCCGTCGACCACGGCGTCGAACAGCGGCCGAAGGCCGCACCGGTCGAGGATCGTCCCCGCGTTCTTCGACGCCGAGCCGAGCACCGTCCGCACGCCGCGGCTGCGCACGTCGTGCAAAAACGCCGCCACGCCCGGAAGCACCTCGGCGGGTGTCATTTGCGAAACAAAACGCAGGTAACGCGCATTCTTTTCGGCGGCGAGACGCTCCCTCTCGGCGGCGGAAAAACGCCCCTCAAGTCCTCCGGCGCGCAGGACGATCTCCAGCGACGCCATGCGGCTCACACCCTTGGTCGCTTCGCCCTGCACGGGCGTGAATTCAAAGCCCAGTTCACGAGCCAGCGCGGCCCACGCCAGATAGTGGTAGCGGGCCGTATCGACGACAACTCCGTCCAAATCGAATATGCAGCAGTCTATCATTTTTTGAATTTCGGATACCAAAGATACGATTTTTTTGCAAAAAAAACACGTATCCGGCAACGCATTACCTACATACTTGTAAAATATCACCTTCGAAAAGCGGCTGTTTTTCAGAATTAATTTATATCTTTGCGCACGTAATTACAATCAACGCCTTATTAAAAATGAAGCAACTCTGCCTTCTCATCGGGACAGCGGTCCTCGGCATACTGCTCGTTTCGTGCTCCGCACAGAAGCGCGTATGGTATCTGCAGGACGCCCAGCCCTTCACACCTGAACAAATCGCCGAAAACGGACAGATCCGCATCAAGCCGCTCGACCGGCTGACGATCGTCGTCAACAGCAAGGACCCCGAACTGGCAGTGCCGTTCAACTCGGCGACCTCCTACAATTCGCTCACGGGAACCAACATCTCCGGCGCAGCAAACTCGCAGGCGCTCCAGATGCGCACCGTCGACGAGAACGGCATGCTCGAAATGCCCGTGATCGGCAAGATCGAATGCAAGGGCAAGACCCGCAGCGAACTGGCCCAGGCCATCGCCGAAAAGATCATCGACGGCGGATACATCAACGACCCAACGGTCAACGTACAGTTCGCCGACATGAAGATTTCGGTCATCGGCGAAGTGGCCCGCCCCGGATTCTACGATGTCACGCGCGACAAGGTTTCGATTTTCGACGCTCTGGCGATGGCCGGCGACATGACCGTATACGGCGTGCGTTCGGAGGTGGCCGTGACGCGCGAGGTGGACGGCGTGCGCACGATCGAATACCTCGACCTCACATCGACCGACATCTTCAACTCCCCGGCTTTCTACCTCCAGCAGAACGACGTGGTATACGTGAAACCCAACAAGTACAAGGCGCAGACGGGCGAGATCAACCAAAACCGCACCTTCTACCTTTCGCTCATCAGTACGGCTGTTTCCGTGGCAACACTTCTCGCTGTAACCATAAAGTAGTCCGAAGACATGGCAGAACAACAGATCAATTCACAGATACAGACCAACAACGAAGAACTGACGAACACGATCACCCTGCACGACATCATCCGCATGGTGATCGCCAACTGGTATTGGTTCGTGCTTTCGACCGTATGCTGTCTCTGCGCGGCCTACTACTATCTGGCCAGCACCCCGAAGATTTACAGCCGCACGGCGACCATTCTGGTCAAGGACAGCCGCAAGGGCGGAGACGTGGACCTCACGGCATTCAGCGATCTGGCGGGATTCCAGAACCGCCGCAACGTCGACAACGAAGTATTCATCCTCCAGTCGCGGCGTCTGATGACCAACGTGGTCAAGCAGCTCAACCTGACGGTCAACTACTCGGTGAGCGAACGGCTCCGCCGGCGCGACCTCTACGGTCAGGCCCCGATCGACGTGAAGTTCATCAACGACAACGACAACCAGTCGCTCGCAATGGAGATCACGCCGATCGACGACGACAAAATCCGGTTGAGCGGATTCGAAGACCAGTTCGTCACCAAGCACGAGAGCCGCAGCGTCATCACGGCGGCTTACGGCGACACGATCCCGACTCCCGTGGGCCAGGTCGTGGTGCAGAAGTCGCTCTACATGGCCCCCGACTACATCGGGGTTCCGATCCGCGTGACCAAGAGTTCGCTGGGACGGACCACCAACGCCTACCGCGCAGCCGTGAAAAGCGACGTGGCCAACAAGCAGGCTTCGGTGGTGACCATCTCGATGAACAACACCGTCCCCCGGCGCGCCGAAGACGTGATCAACACGCTGATCGAGGCCTACAACGAAGACGCCATCGAGGACAAGCGCCGCGTGTCGGTCGCTACGGGCAAGTTCATCAAGGCCCGTCTGGACGTTATCGGACGCGAGCTGGGCGACGTGGACCGCAATATCGAGGACATCAAGAAGGACAACCGGATGGTGGACATCACCTCGGAGGCCGCGCGCAGCGTGTCGGAAAGTTCGCGCTACAAGACGGAAGGTCTTTCGCTCGAAAACCAGATCAACGTGGCGGAGTACATCCGCACCTACCTGAACGACCCGAAAAACGTCGGTGAACTGATTCCGGCGATGGCGGCCGCAGGAACCAACACGGCCATTGCCAAGCAGATCGAAGATTACAACTCGGCGATCCTGCGCCGCGAGAAACTGCTGGAGAACAGTTCGGAGCGCAGCCCCGTCATTCAGGACCTCGACAACCTGCTGGCCGCCGTGCGGCGTTCGATCATCTCGTCGCTCGACTCCAACATCTCGACGCTCGAAATCCAGCGCGACGCCATGCGCAAGGAGGAGACGCAGGCCAACATCCGCATCTCGACCATGCCTTCGCAGGAGAAGGTCATCCTGGGCATCACGCGCCAGCAGAAGATCAAGGAAGAACTGTTCCTCTACCTGCTGAACAAGCAGGAGGAGAACCAGCTCAACTACGCCGTGGCAGAGAGCAACTCACGGTCGATCGACTACGCCTACGGCAGCAACGCTCCCGTATCGCCCCGACCGATGATGATTCTGGGCATCGCCCTGATCGTGGGTCTGGCCATTCCCTTCGGTCTGCTCTACCTGATCGGCATGCTCGACACGACCATCCGCGGTCGCAAGGACATCGAGGACAACGTCAACGCCCCGTTCCTGGGCGACATTCCCTACCACGAGGGCGGCGGCAAGGCCGGGATCGTGGTGCGCGAAACGGGCCGCGACGCCCTGTCGGAGGCTTTCCGCATTCTGCGCTCGAACATGACGTTTATGAGCGTCTCGGCCGGAACCGACATCCGCACCATTCTCTTCACCTCGTCGGACCCGCACGCAGGCAAGACCTTCGTGGCGACGAACCTGGCCATGACCCTCGCCATGGCCGGCAAGCGCGTGCTGCTGATCGACCTCGACCTGCGCCGCCATGCCCTGTCGTCCCAGCTGGGCCACAGCAACAGCAAAACCGGCATCACGAGCTATCTCGCAGGAACGGTTTCCGATGTGGAGAGCATGATCCAGAACTCCGGATTCCACCAGAATCTCGACGTGATTTACGCAGGAGTGCAGCCGCCCAACCCGGCGGAGATGCTCCTTTCGGACAAACTCGACAAGCTCATCGCCGAAATGCGCGGCAGATACGATTATGTCTTCCTCGACAGTACGCCCGCCATGTCGGTGGCCGACGCAATTATCACCGACCGGCTTGCGGACCTCTGTATATACATCGTACGCGAGGGCGTGCTCGACCGGCGCCAGCTGCCCGACATCGAGCGGCTCTACCGCGAGAAGAAGCTCCACAACATGTGCATCGTTCTGAACAGCACCCGCGCCCGCCGTCACGGATATGGATACGGGTATGGCTACGGTTACGGTTATGGATACGGATATGGCTACGGAGACGATTACAAGGAAGTAAGCTACCGCAAACGCATCAAGCACTTCTTCCGGTCGCTGGCACATAAAGTAAAACGGTAACGATGGCCATTCACGACGCAACAATAGCCATCGACTTCGACGGTACGGTCGTAACGCATGCCTACCCGGAGATCGGTGAGGATGCGGGAGCGGCGCCCGTGCTGAAAGAGCTGACGGACAACGGTTGCCGACTGATCCTCTACTCGATGCGGCATGGAAAACTGCTGGACCGCGCGGTGGAATGGTTCCGCGTCCGGGGCATTCCGCTCTACGCCGTGAACGAAAATCCGTCGCAGAAGCGCTGGACCTCGTCGCCGAAGATTCATGCAGACCTTTACATCGACGACTGCAATCTGGGCTGTCCGCTGCGGTTCGTCGACGGAGAGAAACATCCCGTGGCCGATTGGGCCAAGATCCGCGAGCAGCTCGTCCGGGAAGGTTTTCTGGACTGACGCGCAGAAAGTCGGGGGGGGGGGCTGACGAAGGCCCAAACCGGATAATAAAAAAGCGAGACTTTGGAAAGTCTCGCTTTTTTTGCAGGCGGGCTGGAGCGGCAGAGCGGCAGAGCGGCGGGCAGAAGTATACAGGCGGTGGCAAAAACAGGCAGAGGTAGGCCTATAATGACAGAGACAATAGGAGCTGGCAAGTTCCGGGCATCGCGAAGAACGGGACGGATGGGTAGCACTCGAGTGCGTCCCATTCGCACCGTTCGGAGGATGTGCGGAAAGTATCGCATCTAAAGCGGAACCGGTTTTTGATTATCGCGGAGCAGATTTTGCCATAACGCAGTTCGGCCCGGACAGGACATACCGAAGTATTTCCCGTTCGGGCCGGACAAGGCAGGGCGAAAGATGCCCGTGAGAATCGAAAACTACGCCCAGAGATTCCGGGGATATTTACCCTCGGCAATCATCTTCTCGATGGCGGCCATCAGCGCGGGTTTGTCCTCCTTGTAGGTGACGCCGTGCCACTGGGCAGCCGAACGCAGCACGCGGAGCGTAGCCGTGCCGTCGCCGATCAGCTTGTTGACCATCGTCGGGATGTAGAACTCCGACTTGATATTGTCCTTGTTGGCCTCGAACCAGACTTTGAAGTACTCCTTCGAGTAGGTGAAGAAGTCGGGCGTGAAGCCGAAGAGGTTCATCGAAACGGGAGTGTCCTCGGAGAGAGGCTCGTCGGCGCCGTTGTCGTGGAAGACGATCCGGCCGTCGGGCATCCGCTCGATCTGCGTCCGCTCGACCATCGACGTGAGGTCGCCTTTCGGATCGACGCCGCAGACGCCGCGCGAAACCGTACCGTTCTCCGAAAGCGTCTTGTTCAGGTCGTAAGCGACCATGCAATAGCTGTTGCGGCTCTCGCCGAGCTGCGCCAGGTAGTCCCCGATGGTCTTATAGGCCTCGGCGCCGTAGAAATCGTCGGCGTTGATCACGGCGAAGGGTTCGTGAACCGCATCGGCTGCCATCATCACGGCGTGGTTCGTACCCCACGGCTTGACACGGCCTTCGGGAACGGCAAGACCTTCGGGCAGGTAGTCGAGTTCCTGGAAAACGAAATCCACGGCGATGCGCCCGCCGAAACGGTCGGCCGAGAAGACCTCGCGGAACTCTTTCTCGAAGGAGTGGCGGATGACGAAGACGACCTTGCCGAAACCGGCGCGGATGGCGTCGTAGACCGAATAGTCGATGATGGCCTCGTTATTGGGACCGACACCGTCCATCTGTTTGAGCGACCCGTAGCGGGAGCCCATGCCCGCGGCGAGTACCAGTAATGTGGGTTTTACCATGTTATTTTATCTGTTTATGACATTGGTTCAAAACATCCACAAAGGTAAAAAATTAAGCGCGCCCCGCAAAGGATTTATGCAAATTTGCCTATCTTTGTAGGGTTAACAAAGAGAAATCGTACCCGGAGAGATGAAATTTCTGAAAACCATACGGGCATGGTGGCGCGGCCTGTTCCGCAAACGCCGGTTCAACATGCTCAACGCCACGGACAACACCGAGGAGTGGCACATGCACCTCTCGCCGGCGAGTATCCTCGCGGGACTGGTGGCGTTCATGCTGATGCTCTTCATCCTCACGCTGTCGCTGGTGGCGTACTCCCCCATCCTGGAATTCCTGCCCGGATACCGCACCGAGGCCGACCGTTCGCGCGAAAGCCTCGTGCAGAACATCATCCGGCTCGACTCGATGGAGCGCATGATGAACGACATGCTGACCTACAACGAGAACATAGCCCTGATCATGGAGGGACGCACGCCCGTGGCGCGCGTGCTCGCCTCGTCGGACTCGTCGCGCATCAGCAAGGTGCTGGTGATGCCCTCGCACGAAGACTCGCTCCTGCGGGCCCAGATGGAGGGCGACGGCGAATACGCCATCGCCGGACAGGGCGGCTCGCGGCGCAAGGTGCGCGAGGCCATCGAGCTGGCGACGCCCGTCGAGGGAATCATAACCGGAAAATTCGACATCCGGCAGGGAAATTTCGGTGTGAAGATCGCCGCGACCGCCGCCGACCGCATCACGGCCATCGACAACGGCACGGTGGTTCAGAGCCTCTGGACCCCGGAGACGGGTTACATCGTGGTCCTGCAACACGCCGGGAACCTGATCTCGGTCTACAAGAACCTCTCGCAGTCGCTCGTAACGACCGGCCAGACCATCCGTTCGGGCGAACTGATCGGCTACAACGCCGAAGTGCAGGACGGAGAGGTCCGGCTCTTCGAATTCGAACTCTGGAACAACGGCAAACCCGTGGACCCCGAGGGGTACATCGTCTTCTGACAAACGCATGAAACAAAGACTCGCAATACTGGGTTCGACCGGCTCGATCGGCGTGCAGACGCTCGACATCGCCCGCGAAAACCCCGGCCGCTTCGAGGTCCGCGTCCTCACGGCCAACCGCAACTGGGAACGACTGGCCCGGCAGGCCCGGGAATTCGACGCCGACGCGGCGGTGATCGCCGACAAACAGCACTACGCGCAGCTGCGCGACGCACTCGCGGGAACCGACACCAAAGTATATGCCGGAGAGGAGGCCGTGGCGCAGGTCGCGGCCGGAGGCGGCACGGACGTGGTGGTGAACGCCCTGGTGGGCTACGCCGGACTCGCTCCCACGGTGGCGGCCATCGAGGCGGGCAAGAAGCTCGCGCTGGCCAACAAGGAGTCGCTCGTGGTGGGCGGCGCCTGCGTAATGCCGCTGGCCCGGAAGCGGAAAGCCCCGGTGATTCCGATCGACTCGGAACATTCGGCCATCTTCCAGTGTCTCGTGGGCGAGCGCGCCCCGGTCAGAAGGCTGATCGTCACGTGCAGCGGCGGCGCATTCCGCGACTTCCGGGCCGAAGAGCTGGCGAACGTCACGGTGGAGCAGGCCCTGCGCCACCCCCAGTGGGACATGGGCGCGAAGATCACGATCGACTCGTCGACGCTCGTGAACAAGGGTTTCGAGGTGATCGAGGCCCACTGGCTGTTCGGGACCCCGGCGGAACGGATTTCGGTGTTGCTCCACCCGCAGTCGATCATTCATTCGATGGTCGAATTCGAGGACGGCGCGATCAAGGCCCAGCTCGGAACGCCCGACATGCGCCTGCCGATCAGCTTCGCGCTGCTGTACCCTGACCGGGCGAACCGTCCCGGCGAGCGGTTCAACTTCCTGAACCATCCGCAGCTGACCTTCGCCGAAGTGGACCGCGCGAAATACCCGGCGCTCGACATCGCCTACGACTGTCTGCGGCGCGGCGGCACGGCGGCCTGCACGATGAACGGCGCAAACGAGGTGGCCGTGGCGGCGTTCCTCGCCCGCAAATGCGCATGGCTCGACATCGTGCGCGCCATCCGCTACGCGCTGGAGCACGCCGCATTCGTCCCCTCGCCCACCCTGGCCGATTACGCCGAGGCGAACGCCGAAGCCCGCGCGCTGGCGGCGGAGTTCCTACAATTAAAAAATTAAAAATTAAAGCTTGTGGACATTCTTGTAAAAATCATTCAGTTCTTCCTCTGTTTCACCATCCTGATAGGCATTCACGAGATGGGTCACTTCATCATGGCGCGGGTGTTCAAAATCCGCGTCGAGAAATTCTACATCTTCTTCGACCCGTGGTTCTCGCTGTTCAAATTCAAACGCGGAAACACCGAGTACGGTCTGGGATGGCTGCCGCTGGGCGGATATGTCAAGATCGCCGGCATGATCGACGAGTCGATGGACACGGAACAGATGAAACAGCCCGTCAAACAGGACGAGTTCCGCGCCAAACCCGCCTGGCAGCGTTTTCTGGTGATGATCGCCGGCGTGGTGATGAACGTCGTGCTGGCCGTGGCCATCTACATCGGCATCTGCTACACGTGGGGCGACACCTATTTCTCGAACGCCGACGCCAAGTGGGGCTACAACTTCAACGAGGCCGGGCACAAACTCGGATTCCACGACGGAGACCGGCTGGTGAGCATCGACGGCGAAGAGGCGGACGACATCAACAAGGTCGTAAACTCGCTGATCATCACCGAAAGCGACCGCAGCGTCGTGGTCGAACGCAACGGACGGCAGGTGGAACTGATCCTCCCGCTCGACGAGCTGATCTCGATGCGCCAGCAGAAGGGATACGAAAATTTCCTCCTGCCCCGCATCCCCTTTCTGATCGACAGCGTCGTAAACCCGACCGTCGCACAGTTGCGGAAGGGAGACGAGATCGTAGCCATCGACAACATTTCGGGTCTCGACTTTGCGGGCTACGGCCAATACCTGAAGGCGCACGCCGGAGATTCGGTGCTGCTGACAGTCCTGCGGGAAGGGGACATGCTCTTTGAATTCAAAGCGCCCGTCTCGGAGAACGGCACGCTCGGAGTCATCCGCAAGGGCCTCGCGCTGCGCACGCAGAAATATACGTTTCTGGAGGCGATTCCGGCCGGTATTCAAAGGACGGGCAAGGTGATCTCCTCCTACTGGGACCAGCTGAAGATGATCGTGCAGCCCAAAACCAAGATGTACGAGGAGCTGGGCGGATTCATCTCCATCGGCAGCATCTTCCCCTCCACGTGGGACTGGCAGGACTTCTGGATGAAGACCGCCTTCCTGTCGATCATCCTCGCGGTGATGAACATTCTGCCGATCCCGGGACTCGACGGCGGGCACGCGATCTTCACTTTCTGGGAGATGATCTCGGGCCGCAAGGTGAGCGACAAGGTGCTCGAAGCGGCGCAGTATGTCGGACTGATCATCATTCTGTTCCTGCTGCTCTACGCCAACGGCAACGACATTTACCGGTTCTTTATCAAATAAATGCGGAGCCGATGACAAACCGAACTGCGGAAAAAACGGAAGCCTGCGCCGCGGCGCTGCGGAGACACCGTTTCGAGGCCGAGGTGGTGAAGGACGCCGAAGCGGCCTTCGCCCTGATGAAGGCCGTCGTGGAGGCCGAAAACCCGCAACTCGTGTCGTTCGGCGACTCCATGACGATGCGCGGAACGGGCATCGTCGAGTGGCTGCGGAGCAACGGGCGGCTGACGCTGCTCGACGGGTTCGACGCCTCGAAGCCCTACGAGGAGCGGCTGGAAATCCGCCGCCGCGCGCTGTTGTCGGACCTTTTCATCACGGGCGTGAACGCCGTGACGGAGCAGGGAACACTGCACTGGCTGGACAAGGTGGGCAACCGCATCGCACCGGTGGCATTCGGTCCCCGAAAGGTGATCATCGTGGCGGGACGCAACAAGATCGTGGCCGACCGCGACGAGGCCGAGGAGCGCATCCGCCGGATCGCCGCCCCGCAGAACGTAGCGCGACACCCCGGATTCCGCACCCCCTGCGCCAAAACGGGCGTCTGCGCGGACTGCAACTCGCAGGACCGCATCTGCAACACCCGGATGGAAATGCTGCGATGCTGGCCCGACAAACGGGTGTTGGTAATACTGATCGACGAAGATTCCGGATTATGATGAAACAACTGAAATACGGCACGGCCTGCCTGCTGTTGCTGGCGGCCGCCTGCGGAGACGATTCCGACGCATTTTACACGGCGGTTTATCCCGTCGTGCGCGTCGAGGCCGAAATCACCCTCCCGGCCCCCGAACCGGGCCCCACCGATCCCACCGACCCCACTGATCCCACCGATCCCACCGATCCAACAGACCCAACAGACCCAACAGACCCCACGAACCTCACCGATCCCACGGAACCGGAGACGAAGGCTGGGGAAAACGAAACGGACCCCGTGGTCGAACGGATCAGGGAGGAGATCGAAGCGGCGGCTCCCGTGAAGGCGGGCGGAAGCTACGTGCTGGAATTCACCAAATACAACGGCGGGCGCCTCCGGATCAGACAGACGGCGGAGGCGGACCGGGTGCGGGGCGTCTTCTTCAAGGACCCGGGCGCAACCGACATCCTCGTCTACTGTCCGGAACCGGCGATGAAGTACACCTGCGTCGTCTCGGCCTACAAGGCCGAGGACGGCACGAGCAAGACCCTCCTGACGGTCGACCTGACCGAAGAGTACCAAGCTCTCTACCCCGAGGCCGGAATCACGAAGGCCGTGCGCCGGGAGTACACCTCGGCAAACGCAAAATAGGAGGACGTATGGCAAAGGTCAAAAAGGCATTTTTCTGCAAAAACTGCGGGTTCGAAGCCCCGAAATGGCTGGGACGCTGCCCCTCGTGCGGCGAATGGAACACGTTCGCCGAGGAGATCATCGCCCGCGAGAGCGGTTCGGTCCCGGCGGTCGCGGCGGGTCCCCTGCCCGCGGCGAAGCCTCAGCGCGTGAGGGATATCCGCGAAAGCGAGCACGTCCGCCTCGATCTGGGAAACGCCGAGGTAAACCGCGTGTTGGGCGGCGGGATGGTCCCGGGGTCGCTGGTCCTCGTGGGCGGCGAGCCGGGAATCGGCAAATCGACCCTCTCGCTGCAAATCGCGCTGGCGGCGAACGGACTGAAAACCCTCTACGTCTCGGGCGAGGAGTCGGCCGAGCAGATCAAGATGCGCGCCGCGCGCATCGGCATCGGCAACGACGAGTGCCTGATCTATCCCGAAACGCTGCTGGAAAACATCGTGACCCAGATCGCCGAACACCGGCCCGACCTGGTGGTGATCGACTCGATACAGACGATTTACACCGACCTCCTGGACTCGTCGGCGGGAAGCGTGTCGCAGATCCGCGAATGCGCGGCGACGCTTCTCAAATACGCCAAATCGACCGGAACGTCGATCTTCATCATCGGCCACATCACCAAGGACGGCTCGATAGCCGGTCCCAAGATACTCGAACACATCGTCGACGTGGTGTTGCAGTTCGAGGGCGACAGCAACAACATCTACCGCATCCTGCGGGGCATCAAGAACCGGTTCGGAGCGACGTTCGAAATCGGGGTCTTCGAGATGCTCGACGCCGGACTGCGGGGGGTTGACAATCCGTCGGAAATCCTGCTGACGCACTATGAGGAGCCGTTGAGCGGCATCGCCGTGGGGGCGTCGGCCGACGGCGTGAGGCCCTACCTGATCGAGGTGCAGGCGCTGGTGAGCGGTGCGGCGTACGGCACGCCCCAGCGTTCGACGACCGGATACGACGCACGGCGCATGAACATGCTGCTGGCCGTGCTGGAGAAGCGCGTGGGGATGAAGATGTTCCAGAAAGACGTTTTCCTGAATTTCGCGGGCGGATTCAAGGTCGCGGACCCGGGGCTGGACCTCGCGGTCGTGGCGGCGGTGATCTCGTCCTACTACGACCGTCCCGTGGCCGAGGGGGTCTGCTGCGCCGGCGAAATAGGCCTGTCGGGCGAAGTGCGCCCCGCGCCCCGCACCGAACAGCGCATCAGCGAGGCCGCAAGGCTCGGATTCAGGCGCATCATCGTGTCGGGCTATCTGGCCAAAGGCGGCAAGCGTCCCAAAGGCATCGAGGTAGTCCCGATAAACAGCGTCGACCAGCTCCCGAAGGCGCTTTTCACAGAATAGGCCGACATCAAAAACAACAGATAAGGAAAGGAGCGGCTTCTGGCAGCCGCGGCCGGAAGATTTTCGATTCGCCTCGGGTGAATCGGCAGGCCGCAGCTCTGCCCTGCGGAGGCCTGCTCGTAACTGCCCTTCGAGCGGACCACCGCAAGCTGCCGCCTGAAAACGCGACAGAAGTTCCGGAGAGCGAATCTTCCGACCTCGCATGGGCTTCCGGCCGGATTGCCGCCGGTATGGAATGGATTTTGCTTTTTCCCCAGTAAAAGGGAAGAAAATGCAAAAGAGAATAGTCGTACTGGGCGGCGTGGGATTCATCGGCTCCCACCTGTGCCTGCGTCTGTTGAACGACGGGCACGAAGTCTTCTGCGTGGACATACGCGACACCGCCGATTCGCCGCTGCTGCGCGACATGCCGCCGCACCCGGAATTCCGGTACGTCCGCCACAACATCGTCAACGCATTCGGCATCCGCTGCGACGAGATTTACAACCTCGCGGCGCCCTCGCGCGTGCGCTACAACAAGGCGCTGCCCGTCGAGTCGCTCAAGGTCAGCATACTGGGGTCGATAAACGCCCTCGACACGGCCCGTTCGGAGCACGCACGCATCCTCTACGCATCCACCGGAGACATCTACGGCACGGGATACCGCGACACCTCGGTCGAGGCGGCGGACGGTTGTCCGACACACCGCACCCTCGCCGAAGGCAAACGGGCCGGAGAGGCCCTGCACCGCGCCTACCAGTATGAATTCGGGGTCGACGCACGCATCGCGCGCATCTTCAACACCTACGGCAGCGGCGCCGACCTGATGGACCAGCGCGTGGTGATGAAGATGATCGTGGCGGCGTTGCAGAACCGCGACATTCCGATCAACGGCAGCGGCGAGCAGCTGCGGACCTTCTGCTGGGTGGAAGACGTGGTCGACGGACTGGTGCGGCTGATGGAGGCCCCGCCGGCCGAGACGACGCGCACGGCCAATTTCGGCAGCAGTCACGAGGTGACGATCCGCTCGCTGGCCGAGAAGATCATCGCCCTGACGGGCAGCAGCTCGCACATCGTCCACGCCGAAGCGCGCATCGACGACATACGCCGCCGCACGCCCGACATCTCGGCGACACGGCGCGAACTGGACTGGGCGCCCCGCACACCGCTCATCGAAGGCCTGCGGCGCACGATCAGCTACGTCGAAAAGGAACTTGCGGAGAAGAACTATGCGGGAATATCGTGGGTGGAAATAAACTGATCGGAAGATATGACCATGACGGACTTTGACAAGATCATCTGGCGGGACGCGCTGACGTTCGTAGACTTCTTCGCCACCTGGTGCGGGCCGTGCCGGATGATGATGCCGGCCATCGACAAGTTTCGGGAGCGGATGAACGGTCGCGTCGACGTCTACAAAGCGGACATCGACGACCCCTCGATGCGTGAAATCATACGGCGCTACAACATCATGTCGGTCCCGACGCTGATGTTTTTCTGCCGCGGAGAGGTATTGTGGCGCGAGAGCGGCCGCGTGGGGTACGAACACCTGATCAACGTGCTGAACGAACTCGAAAAGCGCGAACAGGTGATGCAGCCCTAAACCTCCAGTCGCCAGGCCAGCTCCTCGTGGACGCAGGCTTCGGCAGGGAGCTGACCCAGAGAGCCGGCCGCGCGGAGAACCGCCTGCCGGTTCTCTTCGTTTCGCGTCCCGAGGGCCGTGAACAGCGCCACGGCGCCATGGGCCAGCAGGTGCGCTTCCGGAATGCTGGCCGCAGCGGCCCCGTGCACGACGGCCGCAGCCGGAACGGCCCACGCCGGAGAAGGATGCGGAACGCGGGCCGCGGCCATCAGGGCCGCATACTGCCGCAGCCACCCGGCATCGGGCGCAATCCACGCCGCGAACAGTTCGGGGAACGCCCCGATGCGGCTCAACAGCGCGAAGGCGGCCTCCGCGGCGATTTCAGAATTGAGAAGCCCGTCGCCCCAGAAGGCGAACTCCCCGGGCGTAAGGCGCGCCGGATCGGCGATGTGCAGCGCGGCAAGGCGCAGGCAGCGGACATCCTGCCGCCAGAGGTATTTGGCGAAATCGTGATCGGCGGCCTCGGCACGCGCCAGCGTGCGGAGCGTCGGCAGGCTCACGCCGTAATTCAGGCCGCAGGGTGCGCCGTAGAAGCGCATCGAATCGGCAACAGCGCCGTTGCGCTCGCGGCGGAATGCCCCGAGCAGCGCCGCCATGCGGGAGGTGAAATCCATCGGAAGATTATTTGCGGCGCGGCAGGGCGACGTTGATCGTACGGCCGAATTCGAAAACAGGAAGCACGGCGCGGGCATACTCGCGGCCTCCCGAGACGACGATGCAGGTCGAGGGATCGGCCACGCGGCACGCCACGACCTGCGTCTCCTTCGGACCGGCCTCGAGGTCGCTCTTCGCGACGCCCGAAGGTTCGATCTGCAACAGCACGATGTCGCCCGAAAGGTCCGTGTCGGGAAGCAGTCCGGCCGCAGGGCTGAAGCGGCAGACGATATACTGTTTCTTGTCGGCCTGCGGGCAGACCACGTAGCGGCGGGTCTCGGTCGAGACGATCCGCTTGCCGAGGAACAACTCCAGATAGCTCTGCTCCAGACGGTCGATCTCCTCCAGCGCGGCCTTCAGGCCCTCGCCGAAGACGTTCTCGCCCGCTTCGCCCGTGACCAGCTCGATGCGGTGGCGGCGCAGCGAGAAGATTTGCGCGGCGGCGGTGCGCGCGGCGTCCTCCAGCGCGGGCGTCGTCATGTCAGTCTTGTCCGGCTGCAAGCGCGCGAACTCGTTTTCGGAGGCGGTGTGCGACAGCACGCGGGTCGAGGCCGGAGCCGGAGCCGCGGCATTGAGGTAGGTGTCGCCGTCGAGCAGGGCGATCTGCGCCCCGGTAACGCTCCACACAGTCTTGTCGGTGAGCGGAGCGCGCACCCCGAGGTATTTCTGCGCATAACGCGCATAGGGTCCGCTCAAGGTGACGTCGTGTTCGACGGTGACGTCGACGGCAAGGATCGTGCGCGGCTGGGCGACGGTAAGGCCGCCGGCGGTTTCGTTCGCGCCCTGAAGGGAGATGTATGGGTTCTGGGCCGAGACGCCGCCCGAAAGCAGCAGGGCAAATGCCAAAAGTCTGAATTTCATGGTCCGAAAATTTTATTGCGGTTTCACAAATGTAGCTTATTTTCGCGTGCCGTCAAAATTTCAGGTAAAAATCACGGGTCAGGGCGCGGTATTCGGGCGTGTAGCATTCGTGCTCTCCCGTGCCGACGACCAGTTCCGAGACCTCGGGCACGGCGGCGGAACAATCGGCGGGAGGGTCGGCGGGGCGGTCGGCGCGGACGAACTCCATCAGCGCCCGTTTGGCCGGGCGGCGGGGCGTGGTGCGCACGTCGGTGCGGCGCACGAGGGCCAGTCGTCCGGCACAGACCGCGAGGAAACGCTCCGCTTCGGCCGTGGGAAGGATGACGGCAAACCGGCCTCCGGGAGCCAGCAGGCGGAGGACGGCGTCGCGCAGGTCGCCGAACGGCAGGTGCACGGCATGGCGGGCCGCGGTGCGCCCCCGATCGGGGCAGGTGAGCGAGTCGACGAAAAACGGCGGGTTGGAGACGATCAGATCGAACGGCTCCGGGGTCTCGAACTCCTGCACGGGGCATTGAGCGAACGCCACCCTGCCGCTCCAGGGCGAAGCGGCGGCGTTCTCGCGGGCCTGCCCGACATCGTCGATGTCGACGCCCGTGACATGCGCCTCCGGGGCGCGCTGGGCCAGCATCAGGGCGATCAGCCCCGTGCCCGTGCCGATGTCGAGCATCCGCCGGTCCTGCGGCCGCACCGCGGCCCATGCACCCAGCAGAACGCCGTCGGTCCCGACCTTCATCGGGCAGCGGTCCTGACGGACCGTGAATTGTTTAAACCGAAACCCGCTTAAGAAGCGGGATTTATGAGTATTATTCATTGTTCATTCAAATAGCCGTCCATGCCTGCGCCGAACAGCGAGAAATCGTACCGCGCAGGATCCTCCGCATCGAATGCGCGCAGGGCGTCCGTCAACTCCTCGACGGCCCGCCAGTCGTTCTGGCGGCGGCCAAGCAGTCCCAGCGCACGCGCCGTCTCGCCGACATGGACGTCCAGCGGCAGGTAGAGGGCCGACATCGGGATACGCCGCCACAGACCGAAATCGACACCCCGGTCGTCGCGGCGCACCATCCACCGCAGATACATGCACAGCCGCTTGCAGGCCGCGCCGCGCTCGACGGACGAAACATGCTTCTCGCAGCGCGGAGCGTGCTCCCCGGCGAAAAACTCGCGCCGGAAGTCGGCCAGCACGGCGGGCATGCTCTGCGCGGCCTCATAGCGCGTCTTGAAGAAATTCCCGATGCCGCCGTGACGCTCCTCCATACGCCGCAGGGCCAGCACGAAATCGCGCAGGTCCCCGCCGTTGAACGTGCGGTGGACGTAGGACGAAAGCAGCGCCAGTTCGCGCTGCGAGGCGTTGCGCACGAAATCCGCCGGAGCGTCGTCCATGAAGTGCATCATGCGGTGGCCACTGCGGACAATGGCCTTACGGTTGCCCCAGGCGATGGTCGCGGAGAAAAATCCCGCGATCTCGCGGTCGGCGCGGTCCGTATAGCGGTGCGGTACCGAAATCGGATCGTCGACGATGAAGTCGGGGCTGTTGTATTTGTCGTGGAGCGCGTCGAGCAGCTCCTTCAGATCGGTGTTCGTCATGGCGTGCGGAGCATTCGGAGCAAGACATCGGTTTGCGGGATGCCGTAACCCAGTTCGCAGCCGGGAGCTGCGGCCCGCGTGCCGGAAGCGTGCAGCAGTCCGATGAGTTCGCCGCGTTCCATAGGACGGTATTCGAGCAGGCAGGCGCAAAGCCCCGCGATAACCGGCGTCGAAAACGAAGTTCCCAACGGCGAGGCTCCGGCGACGAAATCGGGCTTCACATAGCCGACATCTTCGCGTCCGACACCACTGGAGCGGGAGCGGGAAACACCGTCGGAATCGCACGAACCGACCGTGATGACCTGCCGGACATCGGCCGGAAAGGAGACATTGCGCCACGCCTTGTCGCCCTCGTTGCCGGCGCTCTGCACGAAAACGAGTCCGGGGCGCGCCGTGAGCAGGCTGTCGAGGTAGCGCGAGAGCGTCGAGGTGCAGCCGTCGAGCATCGCGGGCGTATAGCCGCTGAAATCGTCGAACGTCGTATAGCCCAACGACGAGGAGATCACGTCGACGTCATGCGCCAGGAGCCACTCGATGCCGCGGATCAGCTGCCGCTCCTCGGCGCGAGGCTCCACTTCGGCACGGTCGGTTTTCGCAAGATAATACTCCGCACCCCATGCCAGCCCGCGGATCGTATCGCCCGAACGGCCTCCGAGGTTGGTGCAGACCCTTGTGCCGTGGTCTGTGGCGTCGTCGAAGAATGCCGTCTCGTCGCCGCCCGTGAAATCGCGCCAGGCGGCGACGTGCAGCCCCCGCGTCCAGCGGTCGGTGCGGAAGCCCCCGAAACCCGCGTCCAGCACCCCGATGCGGACGCCCCGTCCGGAAAGGTTCAGCGAATCGAACGCCCGGGACATCGTCTGCCCCACGGCGCGCGAATAGGTCCGGGAGTAGTCCGAGGTCCACGCCCCGCGCACCTCGCGCACGAGGTCCCACGCACCGTAGGCGGCAAGAGCCGGAAGAAGCAGCCAAAGCAGTTTTTTCATGTTACCGGACCGTTTCGCAGCCGAGGATCAGACCGTCGGACATGGTGATCTTCCGGTCGGCCATTGCGGCGAGGTTTTCGTCGTGGGTGACGATCACGACGGTCTGGCCGAGCCGTTCGCGCAGGTCGAAGAACAGGCGATGGATCTCGTCGCGGTTGTGCGAGTCGAGGTTGCCCGAGGGTTCGTCGGCCAGCAACACGGCGGGCGAATTGACCAGCGCACGGGCGATGGCCACGCGCTGCTGCTCGCCGCCCGAAAGCTGTCCGGGCTTGTGGTCGCGCCGCGCCGCGAGGCCCATCATGTCGAGCAGTTCGGCGGCACGGCGTTCGACATCGGCGCGCGGACGCCGGCCGATCAGCCCCGGAATGCAGACGTTCTCGAAAGCCGTGAACTCCGCAAGCAGGTGGTGGAACTGGAACACGAAGCCGATGCGCTCGTTGCGGAACTGCGACAAGGCCCGATCGCCCAAGGCCGAGACATCGCGGCCGTCGATCTCCACGCGCCCGCCGTCGGGACGCGACAGCGTGCCGATGATCTGCAAAAGCGTGGTCTTGCCAGCGCCGCTGGCCCCCACGATGGAGACCACCTCGCCCTGCGCCACGTCGAGCGAAACGCCTTTCAGCACCTCCAGCGTGCCGAAACTCTTGTGTATGTCGGTAGCCCGTATCATTGGCGGAACATATTGAACAGTTTGACCGTGTCCACAGCTTCCCGCACGTCGTGGACGCGGAGTATCGCCGCACCCTGGCGCAGGCACTCCCAGCCCAGGGCAACGGTTCCGGCGAGCGATTCGGCGGGAGTGGCGTCGAGGACCTTATAGATCATCGACTTGCGCGAAAGCCCCGCCAGCACCGGGTAACCCAGCGCGCAGAGGCGGTGCAGACCCGCGAGCAATTCGTAGTTCTGCTCCGTGGTCTTGGCGAAGCCGAAGCCGGGGTCGAGGATGATGTTTTCACGCCGGATGCCCGCGGCGAGCATCTCGTCGGTGCGGCGGCGGAAATAGCCGACGACCTCGGTGACGATGTCGCGCCGGTAGTCGGTCTGCGACTGCATGGTTTTCGGATCGCCCTTCATGTGCATGGCGATGTAGGGTACGCCGCAGTCCGCAACGACGGAGAGCATCGCAGGGTCGAGTTCCCCGGCCGAAATGTCGTTGACGACGAGCGGCCCGAACGTTTCGACAGCCTTCGCCGCGACTTCGCTGCGGAACGTGTCGACCGAGACGGTCATGCCGGGCGCCAGCCGACGCACGGTCCCGACGCCCAGCCGGACGCGACGCCACTCCTCGTCGGCGGGGACTTCGTCGGCCCCGGGACGCGAGGAGTAGCCCCCGACGTCGATCAGCTGCGCCCCTTCGGACACGGCTTCGCGGACGCGGCGCTCGACGGATTCGGCCTCCGGAGTGCGGCTGCCGGCATAGAAAGAATCGGGGGTGACGTTAAGAATCGCCATCACCTGCGGCGAGGAAAAATCAATGTTCATGGGCTTCATGGCTGAAAATTCGGTGCAACTCCGCGACAGCGGGTTCAAGGTCGGATTCGAGGATGTTGACAAGGGTGTAGTCGGCCTTCGCGCTCAACGTATCGTCGTCCGTCTGGGCGGCGATGCGGAGGCGGACCTCCCCGGGTGTGCGCCCGTCGCGGCGGCAGGTGCGTTCGATGCGCAGCGCCTCGGGGGCGAGGACGGCAACCGTGCGGTCGACGCAGGCATCGAACCCCGCATCGAAAAGAAGGGCGCTTTCGAGGATCACGTAGTCGCCCTCCTGCTGTTCGGCCCACGCCGCGAAATCGGCCCGGACAGCCGGGTGGACGATGGCGTTCAGGTCGGCGAGGGCCTGCGCCTCGGAGAAGACCCGCCCGGCAAGGTAGGTACGGTTCAAGGTCCCGTCCGCATAGGCTTCGGCCCCGAAACGGTCCGTGATGCGCCGGCGCAGCTCCGCATCCTCCGTCATCAGCCGTTTGGCCCCGGCATCGGAGTCATAGACCGCGACGCCCAAACGCGCGAAAAGACGGCAAACGGTGCTTTTGCCGCTGCCGATGCCGCCTGTGATTCCGACCTTCATCATGGGTTACGGGGAACGTCGATTTCGGGAATGTCCCCGATGGAAATGATCTTGATGTCGCTGAACCGCGGCGCAAGGGCGTTTTGCAGCGACTGGGGGTCGATGATGAGTTTACCCTCGTGCCCCTCCTCATACGAACGCTTCGTCTTGAGTTCCGCAAGCGGAATGCGCAGCGTCTTGTTCATGTAGACCCGGTAGCCGAAAAGGTTCGTACCGACGCCCTCGACCACGCAGGTAACCTCGAAAGGCTGTCCGTCGACACTCACCCTCACGGTCTGCTCGGTGGTGTACGTATAGCTCAATTTCGCGATATACCAAAGGATGAACGACGCGACGAGCAGCGCCAGAAAAACCGGCGACACGTAGCGGTGCATCCATTTCAACCAATTTTCCATCATGGGAACCTATAATATCCGTATGACAAAGATAGTGCAAGGCGGGGCAATATCAAATTTATTTTGCACATTGCCGAGCCGCAGCCTGCCCAAGCGGGCGTCTGCTTGCCCGCAAAGATAGTGCAAGCCGGCCGCAATGCCAAATTTATTTGAAAAAACGGACCGCACCTCTCGGTGCGGTCCGTTTTTGTCGGATCGGGAGTCTATCCATTACTTCTCCACGTCGGTCTTGGCGCGCTTCGTCATCAGATCGTAAGCGATCGGCGTCGCGAGGAAGATCGTGGCGGCCGTACCTACGACCACGCCGATGATCAGCGCGAAGATGAAGCCGCGGATCGTCTCGCCGCCGAAGAAGAAGATGGCCAGCAGCGTCACGAGCGTCGTGCCCGAGGTGTTGATCGTACGCGACAGCGTCGAGTTGATGGCGTTGTTCACGTTCTCCTTCAGGTTGCGCTTCGGGTAGAGACCCAGGTACTCGCGGATTCGGTCGAAGACGACCACCGTGTCGTTGATGGCATAGCCGATGATCGTCAGGATCGCGGCGATGAACGCCTGGTTGACCTCGAGGTTGAAGGGCAGCAGACCGTAGAACATCGAGAAGATGCCGATGATCAGCAGGGCGTTGAAGGCCAGGGCCGCCGTGGCGCCCGAAGCCCACTGCCAACGCTTGAAGCGGAACGTAATATAGAGACCGATGGCGATGAGCGAGAAGAGCACCGAATAGATGGCGTTCCACGTCATGTCCTTGGCGATCGAGGGACCGATCTTGTCGGCCGTCAGGATACCGTTGGCGTCGGTCTGCGTATTGCGGAACTGCTCGAAGGTGATGTCATACGAGTAGAGCGGTTTCAGAGCGTCGTAGATGATCTGCTCGACCTCCGAGGTAGCCTCGTCCGACGTGTCGTCGTAGCGATACTGGGTCACGATGCGCATCTGGTTCTCCTTGCCGTACTGCTTCACCTCGGAACTGATCGACGAAGCGTCGGCATCGGCGAACTGCGAGAAAGCCTTCTCCACATTCTGACGAACCTCTTCGGCCGAAACGGGCTTGTCGAAACGGATCACGTAAGCGCGGCCGCCCGTGAACTCGGCGCCGAGGTTCAGACCGCGGGCGAAGAACGAAACGCACGACAGAACCATCAGGGCAACGGCGATGCCGTAAGCCAGTTTGCGCTTGGCGATGAAGTCGACGCGCGTGTTATTGAGGAAGTTCTCCGACCAGCGGCGCGAGAAGGTGATGTGACCCCATTTGCCGACGATCCACTCGATCAGCAGGCGCGTGATGAAGATGGCGCAGAAGAACGAGGTGATGATACCGATGATCAGCGTCGTGGCGAAGCCCTGAACCGGACCGTTGCCGAAGATGAACAGCACGATACCCGTGATGATCGTCGTCAGGTTACCGTCGATGATGGCCGAATAGGCTTTCGAGAAACCGTCCTTGATGGCCAGCGAAAGACCCTTGCCGCCGCGAAGCTCCTCCTTGATACGTTCGTAGATGATCACGTTCGCATCGACGGCCATACCCATCGTCAGCACGATACC